>ERZ827469.1796-NODE-1796-length-17971-cov-17.142052_pt1 | contig 17971 bp, 9 predicted proteins | sample MGYA00519917_ERZ827469 | MGnify/ENA primary metagenome ERZ827469 (study PRJEB31778, sample SAMEA3449314) | human gut metagenome | biome: human gut; feature: human-associated habitat; material: faeces | place: United Kingdom | collected 2010/2012 ... | reverse complement strand
CGATCTTGTCGATGGTGGCCTCAATTTGGGCCTTGTCAAAAATCAGGTTTGCCATTGCTCTCTCCTTTTTAAATTGCGAATCCGCTTATACCAGCGCCACTGTCTTTCCGGCGGGGATCTCATAGTGGCGGCCGTCCACCTCGACCCAGATGGACTGGGCGTTGGGGTTGCAGACCTTATCGCCCGCGGCGGTGTACTGCAGGCGGGCGGCATCGGCCATGTAGTCCACGATCTCGATGTTGGTGGCGTACCAGGTGTCCTCGCGCCCGCCGGCCAGCTGGCAGAACTTCTCCATCAGGGCCCAGTCCTCCTCGGTGCGGAACTCAAAGCTGTGGCCCCAGACATACATCATGTAGAGATACTGCGTCTTGTACAGCTCGACAAAGCGCTTGCCGTCCTCCAGCAGGTTGTGGGTGTGGTGGCAGGTGGCTTTCCATGTCATAAAATCGTGGGGCATCGCAAAGTCGTGGGTGTCGCCCACAACGCGGGCGTAGCGGATGCCCAGCGCGGGCAGCAGGGCGGCGATCTCCGGTGTCCAGCTGCCGTTGGGGTAGGCAAGGCCGCGCACGGGGTAGCCCATGACGCCCTCAAGCTGCATACGGTCGGCCAGCACCTGCCTGGCGGTCTGGTCCAGCGGGCTGCGGGAGATGGTGGGGTGGTGGTAGGTGTGACAGGCGACCTCATGGCCCTTGTACAGCTCGACCCACTCGCTCTCCGGGATGCGCTCGGGGCGGGGCAGACCGCCGTTCAGGTTAAAGGTGCCGCGGATACCGTAGCGGTTGAACAGCTCGACAAGGCGGCGGTCCTCCAAACGGCCGTCATCATAGCTCATCGTCAGCACCTTATGCTTGCCGCCGGGGAAGCAGGTATAAATGACCTTCGGTTCGGTGTAGTTCATAAACAAAACCTTCTTTTTTGTCAAAATTTATTTGAAATTCGCCCGCAGCACATCCAGTGCCGGGGTGGTATCCTGCAAAAGCTGCTGCACAAAGGCCTGTGCCGTGCGGCAGGCGCCGGCGTTTTGCTGGTGGGCGTTGTCCTGCTTTGCGCCCACCCACATATAGCGGGCCTTGCAGCGCTCAGCGCCAAAGGCGGTGTTGGCGGCGGCGGTAGCGGCGCCAAGGTCGATAAACGGCGCGCCGACCTCGGCGGCAAAGGCGCGCATCGCCTCGCGGTAGGCGGCAAACGAGGGGTAGCAGACACCGGCCTCGTCAAACTCGCGCATCGCCACGGGGGAGGCAAAGATGCACACTGCGCCGTGGCTGCGGGCAGCGTCCCAGAAGGGGCGCAGGCTCTCGCCGAAGGCATCCGCCGGGACATAGCGCTCGGCCTTTGCGCGGTTGGCATCGTTGTGCCCAAAGCTGACCACCAGCAGATCACCGGGGCGGATATGCGCGGCAATGTCGTCCAGCCGCCCTTCCTCGCGGAAGGTCTTGCTGCTGCGGCCCGCCATGGCGCAGTTGTCAATGACAAGGCCCGGCAGCTCGTAGCGCATCTCCTGCGGGAAGGGGCAGTCCGCGCGGTGGGCAGTTTGACATACAGCGTCACCGTGCGCCAGCGTGTGGAGCACCTCGCCCCAGCCTGTCACCGGCTTGTCCTTGGGGGCGTAGCTCTGCATGATGGAATCGCCCGCCATCCAGAGGGTAGGCTTGGCGTTCAGCTGCGGCAGCACATTGGCAAAATCCATGTCGTTCGCATAGTAAAAGGACGGGTAGCACGGCTGGTTGTAGCAGTTGTTCTGCCATGCCACGCCGCAGCGGTACTGCGCATCGTGCATCAGGGTAAACAGCTTGTGGGGGGTAAGATCGGTGGTGGTGTAGATGCGGATGGCGGTGTCGTCCGCCGTGCGCACCAGCAGCTCCTCGCGGAAATCACCCAGCACATCGGCCACCAGACAGGGGTTGCCCTTGGTGCCGTTGTTGGTGGCAGTGCCCGCGGGCTGCAGCATGACGCCGTGGGTCAGATCGTTAATGACGCCGTATTGATCGCCGTGCAGATAGTCCGCACCATCGGTGATCTGGGTGGAAAGATCGCCCGCCCAGTAGATTTTCATGTTGGTGCCGGGGGTGGGCAGCTCCAGCGTGCGCCCGTTTACATCGTACACATCCTTGACCCAGACCTGCAGACCGCGGGTGTTCGGGTCGATCTTGCCGATCATGCAGCGGCCCAGATCCTCCTCGGCATATTCGCCAAAGCGGACATCGCCGGTCTCGGCATCGCGCAGTGCCCAGCCGTAGGGGGCGCGCTCGCCCTCCTCATAAACATTGAAGATCTCCAGACCGGGGCTGTCAGGGTCGATGTCGGCCACATGCATCGCATCGCCGTGGCCGAACTTGGCGCGGGTCCTGCCGTCCGGCAGGGTGCCGTATTTGGAGTAGAGCAGGCTTCCGTCATGGTCGATGGCTGCTGCGCCGTACACAATTTCCATGCAGCCGTCCCCATCAATGTCAGCAGTCGAAATACTGTGGTTGCCCTGCCCGGCCAGAATGCCGTACACAGGGTCGGTGCCGACAGCGAGATGGCAGCCGCTGTCGTTAAAGGGGTTCGCCATCGGCACAAAGCCGGAGTCGATACCCCATACCTTGTGAAAGCGGTTCTCAAAAAAGTCGTAGGCCGCCAGCGTGGCGCGGGTGTAGTAACCGCGGCAGGCAATCAGATAGGGGCGCTCACCGTCCAGATAGGCCACCCCGGCGTTAAAGCGGTCCACGCGGTTGCACGGCTCGATGCGGGGCATTGCATAATCGCCCCACAAAAGGCCGTCATCCACGCGGGGGTAGGGGTAGTCGATCGTGTCCAGCTCGGCGCCGTCCCCGCCGAACATCGTCAGGTACTCGGGGCCGTCATAGACAAAGCCCTCGAACCTGCGCAGCTCGTTTTTGGGGCTGCGGCTCGGCGCGTACACATCAAGGAAATAGTCGGCCAGCGCAAGGGCATCAGCCTCGCACAGGGGGTAGGCGTACTGCGGCGCAAGGCCGAAGCACTGCTCCACCGTGGCGGGCCAGCGGCCGTTTACGACCTCGGGGTGGGTGTGCCAGCGGCGGAACACCTCGGCCATATGCAGGCGGTAATCCTGCGCCGTGCAGACATAGTTGTCCGCGTGGCTGTACCCGGCGTCCAGATCCTTCTGCGGCATCGTGATATACCGGCGGGACAGCACGGTGCCGTCCGGCGCAAAGCGGGTCATCACAGTGCCGGGCGCGGTCTTGACAGCCATCTCGGCCCTGCCGTCCCCGTTGAAGTCGTACACCATAAACTGGGTGTAGTGCGCTCCGGCGCGGATGTTCTGCCCCATGTCCAGCCGCCAGACCAGCGTGCCGTCCAGCTTATAGCAGTCGATAAAGCACCGCCCGGTGTAGCCCTTGATCGACACATCGTGGGAATTGTCAGGGTCCCACTTTACAAAATACTCGTACTCACCGTCATTGTCAATATCACCCACACTCATATCGTTGGCGTGGTAGGCAAAGGGCTCCCCGGCCGGGGTCACGCCGTCCGCCGGCTTTTGCAGCGGAAGCTCATAGTACCCCTTCTGCCACGGCTTTACGCCCCTGCAGGCGGGCCCTTCTACGCCGTTTACCAGCGGGGCCACGGCGTAGGTATCCCCGCTTGTGCCCTGCGCGTCAAGATAGTTTGTGCTGTCGGTCACGGTGGCCAGCCTGACCCCATTTTTATAGAGCACAAAGTCGGTGCCGGTCAGGCCGGTGGCGTTGTGGCCGGTGACCTCGCTTTTAAAGAGCCGCCAGCTGATAAACACACCGGTGTTTGCCGTGACAGCCACCAGTCCGCGGGACAGCGCCTCCAGCTGCTGCTGCAGCACGCGGCCCACGGGGGTCTGCACGGGTGTGCTTTCCTCCAGCATGGCCCCGTTTTCTGCCAGCGCCTGCACCTTGATATAGTAGGGGATATGGGTCGAACGGCAAAAGGTAAATACCGTTTCCGCACATTCGCCTGCCGTTTTGAACCGCACGGTCTCGCCATGGCGGTCGCTCCACAAAATGCGGTAGCGGGCGGCCCCGGCCACCGGCTGCCAGCTTAGGGTGGTTTGGGCAGCCGTCTGGCTGCGCACAGAGATTTGCATGGACTTTCCCTCCATCATAAAAGAGCGCCGCAACATCCGCTGCGGCGCTCACATTCAATTAGGCTTTATCTGCTGCGTACAGGGCGTTGACTTCCTCAATGACCTGCGTGCCGCCGCGGGCATTCCACTGGTCGAAGGCAGCCTGCAGACCGGCCTCGTCGATCTGGCCGCAGATATACTGGGTGCGGGCATCGTCCAGAATCTGGACAAGGTCGCTGCCGCACTCGGCGTAGGTGTCGGACTGGGTCAGGTAGCCCAGCGCGGGGTTGAACACGGCATACTGCACGTTGTTGGCAATGCTCTCCTCGTAAGCCAGCTGATAGTCAGCCTTTTCCAGCTGGTAATCGGGGTTCTGCTCAGTCAGGTAGGGGACATAGGGCACAGCCTGATTCAGACCTGCGTGCGGGCAGTTGGTGGTGTCGTACTTGCCGTTGGGAACAATCTTGCCGTCGGCGTTGATGTCATAGCAGATGTCTTTCAGACCGTAGTCGGCCAGCGCCATCATCTCAGGGTCGCACATCTTGTCAAGGAAGTGCAGGCATGCCTTGACATCCTCCTCGGTCTTGGCGCCGGACTTGGTGATGAGGTAGAAGCCGTTGTAGCCGGTGGTGGCAAGGGTGTGGCCGTTGATGGGGCCGACAGAGGTCATCGTTGCAATCTTGGAGGCATCGTTTACATCGGCAATGGCGTTGTCCTCAAAGTATTTCCAGATGCGCTTGGTGCCGTCCATCGTGTCGACAAAGACACCGGTGACGCCCTTCTGGCTGTCGACCTGGAAGTTGGCAGTGTCTACAGTCGCCCAGTCGGGGCGGACCAGACCGTCGGCGTAGATCTTGCGCATCCAGTCAAGGGCTTCCTTATACTCAGCGGTCTGGTGTACGGGAACCAGCTTGCCGTCCTGCTCGACCCAGCCGTTGCCGCAGCCGAACCATGTCTGGATAATATCCCACGGGCCGGTGTATTTGCACATTTCCAGACCGTAGGTGTCGTTGGCACCGTTGCCGTCCGGATCGTCATAGGTGAACTTATAGAGCATGTCATAGACATCCTCGACCGTCTTGGGGGCCTCGGTGATGCCCACGGCCTCGGCCCAGTCGGTGCGGTAGCCCAGACCGTTACGGCCGATGGCGCGGGAGCGAGGGATGCCGATGATCTGGCCGTCCACGGTCAGGCCCTTCAGAACATCGGGGCTGATCTGGGACAGGTTGGGGTAGGCCTCGCTGTCCTGCAGGTACTCGGTCAGATCCCAGAAGGCGCCGAGCTTGGCAGCATCGGCTGCGTTGGCGTTCTGGTCCAGCGTCTTGGTTGCGGTCAGGATCATCGGCATGTTGTCCTTGTCCATCAGGGTCAGGCCGAACTTCTCGCTGTAGGTGTCGTTGGCCTCGGTGCGCCACTCGACATGGGTGCCGGTGTAGGCCTCGTACTTGGCGATGACCTCATCGGAATGTTCATTGCTCAGCACATGGCCGGTGAAGTCGGGGATCATAAAGCTGACGGTGGGGGTGCCGGAGGCAGCGCTGTCCGCAGAGGAAGCAGCGCCGGAAGCGGAGGTACTGTCGGAGGCGGAGCCGCCGCAGCCTGCGAGCATGGCGGCGGACATCGCCAGCGCCATAGAGAGGGCAAGTGCCTTTTTCATTTTCGTTTTTCTCCTTTTTGTATAAAAGTGGTTGTATTGCTTGGTATCAGCCCTTGACCGAGCCGACCATGACACCTTGGGTAAAGAACTTCTGCACAAACGGATAGATGCAGAGGATCGGCAGGGTAGACAGCACCGTGGTGGCCATCTTGACAGCCTTGATGGGCGGCATACCGGCCGCGCCCCAGTCAAAGGTGGAATCCTCGGCCACCTGTGTGGTCAGGAACACCAGACGCCGCAGCACGATGGTGATGACCTCCATGTCGGAGTTGTTGATGTACAGCATCGCATTGAAGTAGCTGTTCCAGTGGCTGACCGCGTAGAACAGGCTGACCGAGGCCAGCACCGGCGCGGACAGCGGCAGGATGATGCGCACGAAGGTGATCAGATCGTTGGAGCCGTCAATGATGGCGGCCTCCTCCAGCTCCATGGGGATGCCCTGAAAGTAGTTCTTGATGATGATCATGTTGAAGGCGCTCATCGCCGTGGGCAGCCAGAGCGCCCAGTAGGTGTTGCCCAGATGCAGCACATTGACCACCATAATGTAGGCGGGGACCATGCCGCCGGTGAACAGCATCGTGACGATGACCATATTGATAAAGCCGTTGCGGCCCTTGAGGTAGGGGCGGGACAGCGGGTAGGCGATCGTGCAGGAGACGAACATATTGATCAGCGTGCCGATCACGGTGACGATCACCGAATTTTTCAGTCCGCGGAACACATCGCCCTGCTTGAGGATGTACTGGTAGGCGTTCAGCGATACATCCTGCGGGATCAGGAAGAAGGGACGCTCGGTCAGCTCGCGCTCGGTTGCAAAGGAGCCGGCCACCACATAGATGAAGGGCAGCACACAGGCCAGCGCCACCAGCGCAATGATGACATACAAAAGAACCTGCACAGCCTGATCGCCGGGGGTGCGGGCTTCCAGCGTGCCGGTGGCGCGCACCTCGTCTTTCTTATGGGTAAAGGGCATTGTCATTGTAGCACAGCTCCCTTCTTTAGTACAGGCCGGACTCGCCGCACAGCTTGGCGATCTTATTGGCGGTGACGACCATCAGCATACTGATGGTGGACTTGAACAGGCCGGTGGCGGTTGCCAGCGAGTACTGGCCGCCCGTGATGCCCTTGGTGTAGACATAGGTGTCAAACACATCGGAGGCTGCGCGGTTCATCGAGTTCTGCATCAGGAAGATCTGCTCGTAGCTGGTGTTCAGAAGCTGGCCGACCTTCATGATCAGCATCAGGACAATGGTGCCGCGGATGGCGGGCAGCGTGACATGCCACATCAGCTGCCAACGGCCTGCGCCGTCGATCTTGGCAGCCTCATACAGCTGCACATCCACACTGGACAGCGCCGCCAGATAGATGATGGTGCCGTAGCCGGTCTCTTTCCAGATATTCTGGCCGACGATCAGCGCGGGAAAGAGCTTGGGGTCGCTGAGCAGGTCGGGCGCATTCGCGCCGAAGATCTGGGTCAGCACATGGTAGATGGCGCCGTCCGTGGTGGAGAACATCTGGAAAGTCAGCGCCGCCACAATGACGATGGAGACAAAGTGGGGGATGTAGACCAGCGTCTGCGCTGTGCGCTTGAACCATTTGCAGCGCAGCTCATTTAAGATCAGCGCCAGAATGATGGGGGCCGGGAAGGCGAAGAAAAGGTTGGCCAGCGAGATAGACAGCGTGTTGCGGAACAGCGTCCAGAAGTCCGGGCCGGTGAAGAGCTTTTTAAAGTACTTCAGCCCGACAAAGGGGCTGCCGAACACAGATTCCAGAATCGTGTCGCCGTTGAAAGGGCTGAAATCGGTAAATGCCATATACAGGCCCGTCATCGGCAGGTAATTGAAGATGATCATGTAGAGCAGCGCCGGCAGCATCATGATATATAACCAGTAATGCTGCATGAACGCCTTGCGCCATGTGTTGTGGCCCAGCTGTTTCTGGGCGCGGGCATTGGCCTTGCTCTGCTTGACCGCAGCGGTTTGTGCCATAAGCGTTTCCTCCTTGCTTTGTGTTCTCATCAGCCGGCGGCCGCGGTGCTTTGGTCGGGATCGCGGGCCCTCGTCATCCGGCGGCGGCTGTTTCGTTGCTTCCATTGTATCCCCTGCTCTGCGGATTTGGCTACAATCAAAAACATGCGAAAATTTTCATTATATTTCACGATGCAGCGCAATTATCAATGTGAATGACACACAAAACAATCCTTATATCTACCGGCACTATCGTTTGCTGTTTCGGGTTGAAATTGTGAATATTTTATACATGGTACCTGCCTGTTTTGTGCATTTTGACAAAGAGCGTTCTTGACCCTGCTGCAGCCTTACGGCTGCGGAATCTTTACCGCACAGCCTTGCCCTGACTGCCCCGCTTTGCCGGCGGGATTGGGTCACTCCGCCCTGCTGCCGGCAAACATATCCTATTTCCATATCTTGATATTTATCGCTGCACCTTGCTTTTAAAGCCTTCTGCCCATCAAATGACACTTGTTTTTCGCCGCGGCAGCGCGTATGATAAAGATAAGATCGCGGGCCTGCAACTGTATACAGCACATCTGACAGAGAGAAAACGCTATGTCTACACTGCAAGGCGAAAGCTTTTATTTCCACCACGGCTGGCACTTTTTGCGGGCAGATGCCTTCCCCATGGCAAAGGCCGTTGACGCCCACCGGGACGCCGAGGGGCACGCCTTTTACGAGGCCGACTACCGGGAAACCGGCTGGCAGCCCGTCACGCTGCCCCACACCTTCAATGATGAGGATCTGTTCCGTGACCGCATTCAGGACGGCGGCAGCGGCCAGCGCCGCACGGCAGCCTTCTACCGCAACATCCTCACCATTCCGGCGCGGCACAAAAACCACAAGGTACTGCTTGCGTTTGAGGGGCTGCGCCAGACCTGCTACCTCTATGTAAACGGCACGCTGGCCGGCTACTATGAGGCCGGCGTTGCGCCGTTCGGCTTTGACATTACCCCCTATGTGCGGTACGATGCGCCGAACCTCATCGCCATTGCGACCGACAACACCGCCACCCGCAATGCGCCGTTCTGCATTGCCGAAACCCCCAACAAGCCCGATGCTGTCCCCGGCAGCTATCTCTTTCCGCAGGAGCAGGCCGTCCCCGCCGACCGCGTGGGCGTCCCCTTTTTCTGGAACTGCAACGACTTCAATCCCTCGGTCGGCGGCATTACCCGCCCCGTGCAGGTGTTTTTCAAGCCCGATGTCTATCTAACGCTGCCGCTCTACTCCAATTTGCAGACCAAGGGCCTCTATGTCTACGGCCGGAATTTTGATTTGGACAACGCCACGGCGGATATTCGGGTCGAGGCCGAGATCCGCAACGAGGGCAAGGTCCCCGTTTCCGCCCAGCTGCGCATCACGCTGCGCCGCCCGGACGGCAGCGTTGCCGCCATCTTTGACGGTGCCCCGGCCACTGCAGCACCCACGGGCCGCGCCGTCCCACCGCTGAGCATCACCCCGGCGGACGCCTATATCCCCGATGAGGCTGTGCCCGGGCATTACCGCCCTGTGGAGGACGAAAGCCTGCCCGCACCGACCGCTACGGATTCCATGGCGGTCACTGTGCTGCACGCCGGAGCCGACACCCTGCCACTGCGCTTCTGGAGCATCGATGACCCCTACCTCTACACCGTGGAGGCCGAGCTGTTTGTAAACGGCGAAAAGACCGATGCCCAGCAGCTGACGACCGGCTTCCGCGCCGTAAGCTACGACAAAGACCGGGGCCTGCGCATCAACGGCGCGGTGCAGTGGCTGCGCGGCTACGCCCAGCGCGCCGCCAACGAGTGGGCGGCCATCGGCATTGCGCCCGAGTGGCTGCACGATGAGGACGCCGCCCTCATCCGCGAGAGCAACGCCAACCACATCCGCTTTATGCATGTGGCGGGCAGCCCCGCCGATGTCCGTGCGTTTGACCGCCGCGGCATCGTCTGCACCCAGCCTGCCGGTGACAAGGAGAAGGAGAGCTTCGGCCGCCAGTGGGACCAGCGCGTAGAGCTGATGCGCGATGTCATCATTGCCTTCCGCAACCACCCGTCCATTCTGTTCTGGGAGGCCGGCAACAACTCGATCTCCCGCGAGCACATGCGGGAGATGCGGCTGCTCAAGCAGCGGCTGGACCCCCACGGCGGGCGTTTTATGGGCTGCCGCACCCTGAACACCGAGGAGGTCGTCAACGAGAGCGAGTATGTCGGCACGATGCTGAACCGCCACGCCGCCCGCTTTTTGTCGCAGCACGGCCCCGTCACCGAGACCGAGTACAGCCGCGAGGAGGCCCCCCGCCGCATCTGGGACGACTTCACCCCGCCGGATTTCGACTACCGCAACCGCTGGGTCGGCAAGGGCGGCAAAAAAGCCATGGGGTACGACTTCTACGATCTGACCAGTGAAGATCTCGCGCTTGAAAACGCGCGCGGCTACGCCGAGTTTTTCAACGATCGGATGGGCGGTGCCTCCGGCAAGAACTACTACAGCGCCTGTGCGGCGCTCTGCTGGACGGACTCTGCCCAGCATGGCCGCCAGTCCTACAGCGAAAACGCCCGCATGAGCGGCCGCGTCGATCCCTGCCGGATCAAAAAGCAGAGCTTTGACTATTTCCGCGTTATGCAGAGCGAGGCCCCCGCCGTCAAGATCATCGGCCACTGGAACTACCCCGCCCCCACCGCTGCCAACTATCGCTATGAAGAAAAGCGCTTTAACGGCACCTATTGGGAGGGCACCGGCGTCTGGCACACCCGCGACCCGCACCATAAGACGGTGTATGTGGTGGCAAGCTACCCTGTTGCCGCGGTCGAGCTGCTCGTCAACGGGCGTCGTGTCGGGCGGTGCGATAAGCCGCAAAACGCCTTTGTGTTCGCCTTCCCCGGCGTGGATGTGACCCAATCCGGCTGGGTCGAGGCCGTGGGCTACGGCTATGACGGCACACCCTCCGCGTCCGACCGGCTAGAAACCGCCGACAGCCCCGCCGCCCTGCGGCTGACGCTGCATACCGCACCGGGCGGCCTTGCCGCCGACGGAGCCGACATCGCCTATGTCGATATTGCCGTGCAGGACAGCGCCGGGCGGGTCTGCCCGCTCTGCGATGCGCGCATCGACTTCACATTGGACGGCCCCGCGCAGTTTTTGGGCGGCTACAACAGCGGCCGCTTTGCAGGCTACGGCCACGACGACAGCGTCATCCACCAAAACCATGTCTATGCTGAGTGCGGCACCAACCGCGTATTTCTGCGCGCGGGCACAGCGCCCGGCACCATCCGCCTGACCGCCGTGATGGGCAGCCTCCGCAATGTCATCACGCTGCAGAGCATGCCCGCCGACCTCTCACCGCTGACAGCCGCACCGCTGCCCTGCCGCCTGCCGGACTATGCCGCCTGTGCGCCGCAGCACCGCGATGCGTTCGTCCCCATCCCGCAGGCCGATGCAGCAAAATACCAGCCGGAGGACAAGTGCTACACCAAGATCCTCGTCAACGGGCAGGAGCCGGACACCCGCGGCGTGCGCAGCGTCAACGAGAACGGCCGCGTCTGGGGCGCGGTGCTCTGCATTTTGGAGCGGCTGCAGACGGTCATCCCCGATGCCTTCCGCTATGATTGGAACGCCGCCGGGGGCTGCCTGACGCTGCACAGCGGCGGGCACACCGTGACCGCGCAGGTCGGCGTCACCCACCTGCTGGTTGACGGCAAGGAAAACCTGATGGACGGCCAGCCCTATCTGACCGCCGAGGGCGCGCTGGTCATGGAGGTCAACGCCCTGATCCCCCACATCACCGGCACCCGCACCCAGTACGATGACAAGGTCAATGTACTGCGCATAGAAACCGAATAACAGCAAAGACCGCACCCGAAACGCATCGGGTGCGGTCTTTGCTGTCGGTGAGGGAAATCCCCCTCACTTCTTCTCGTTCTGGTAATCCTTGCGGTATTTGCCGGGGGTCATGCCGACCTTTTTGCTGAAAAACCGGATGAAATTCTGCACATTGGAATAGTTCAGCGTCTCGGCGATCTGCACGACCGTCATGTCGCTGGTCAGCAGCAGTTCCTTGGCCATCTCCAGCTTTTCATTGTTGGCTAAATCGCTGAAGCTGGTATCCTTCTCGGTGCGCAGCACCTTCCAGATATAACTCGGGTTATAATTCAGCCGGTCGGCGCACTCGTTCAGCGTAATGTCGCCGCGCGTCTGCTTGATCAGCGCCAGCACATTCTTGACCAGCTCGCTGGAGCTGCTCTGGCGGAACTCAGTCAGCAGGTCCATGACAGGCACGGCCACCTCGTCCATCAGGAAATTCTGCATCTGGTCGGCGGTGTAGATCTTGCCGATCGTCTCAAACAGGTTGGCCTGCCGGTCGGCCAGCACCTGGTTGACCGAAAGGCCGGCGTTTTCCGCCACGGCCAGCATGGCCGCCACCAGCCGCTGGATGTAAAACTGCCGCTCATACCCGCGGATGTTCTTTTCCAGCATTTTGGCGGTAAAGCGCTCCAGCAGGTGGCGCACCTCCTTGGCCTTGCAGGCGGTTACAGCTGCCGTGATCTCATGCTCCAACAGCGTATCATAGCCGTTGCGGGCGCACTGCTCGTCGGGCGGCTGGTAGTACAGCATCTGCCCGCTTGCCTCGGGGGCATCGGCCTCCGGCAGGCGCAGGGCCTCCCATGCCTCCTGCGCGGCCAGCTGCATGTGGTGCAGCTTGTGGAAGGGGCGGCTGACGCCCGCGCGGCAGCTGACCCCCAGCGCGGTGCGGATGCTGCGCGCCGCCGCCGTATATACCACGCGGCAGGCCTCGTTCAGATCAGCCTCCTCGCCGCCCGCGACCAGCAGCAGGGTAAAGTTCAGCATTACGGGCTGGAACGCGCAGCGGCGCAGCAGCTCGGTGGGCATCGTCTGTATGGCGGTCAGCAGCATCGTCTCCCGCACCGGGCCGGAGGTGCCCGCCGGGGTATCCAGCGCCAGCGCGATCAGCCGATACGCGGGGCAGACTGCCAGCCCCAGCTCCTGCATCGTGTGGCCGGCGGCCTCATCGGTGACCTCGCTGCGGATCAGATTTTCCACAAAGCTCTGCTGCAGGCGGCGGTTTTGCTGCTGCATCAGGCTTTGCATCGCCTGCTTGTCCCGGGCCACCTGCTTGACACCGGCGGCCAGATAGGCAAACTCCTCCTCATCGCTGCCGGGCTGGCCGAACACACCACTGGCCGCGTGCATCAGATCATCCACAGGGGCGTACAACACACTGGTCGAGCGGCGGCAGATCAGCAGCACCGCCACCAGTCCCCCGGCCAGCACAAAAGCGATCAGAATCACCATGCCGGCGGTAGCCGCCAGCGTGCGCTGCGGCAGCGCCGCATAGTAGGTCAGCCCATTCACGCCCATCTTGCCGCTGTTCAGCCGCCAGCCACCCAGCACGCAGCCGCCCTCGGCGGGGGTGTCGGCGTCCAGCAGGGCGGTCAGCGCAGCAGAGGTGCTCAGCACGGTCTTGCCGGTGAAATCCCGCGCGGCAATGCTGTAACCGCCGGTCTGCCAGCTCTCGGTCATCTCATACAGCGGCGAAAGATCCAGCTTGACGATCAGCACCGCATAGCTGCCCGTGCGGTAGGAGCTGCTGCGCAGCACGAGCAGCTCGCCGGTCAGATCCACCGTGTTCAGCGGTGTGTCTGCCAGCGCGGGGGTGGGCTGGTCGGTGCGGTTGACCCACATCATGGCGGCATGCTGCTCCGCCCATTCGCTCAGCAGGTGGGCGACCTCATCCCGGTTGGCGGCATCAGCCAGCCGGTACATGCCGTTGTTGCTTAAAATCCACCCGCTGCGCAGGTTGATGTAGGTATACCCCTCGACATATTTATCCACCAGATTGCCGCCGCGCATGGCGGTCTGCATATCGCGCACAAGGGTGTACTCGCTGTACGGCGGCACAGTTTTTTGGCACAGGGTCTGGTAATTGTCCGCGCTGACGACCGTGCTGTAGTAGGCGCGCAGGTTGCTCAGCGCAATTTCCATCTGCGTCTCGACATTCTCCCGCGCTGAGGCCAGCAGGGCATCGCTGCGCGTGACGGTCTGCCGGTAGTACACCACGCTGGACAGCACGCCCAACAGCAGCAGCGGGGCGGTGACAAGGGTCACGAGATAGACAAAAATACGGTTCTGATAAGCAGAGTATCTGCGCTTGACGCGCGTGCTGTTCTGTCTTGTCAGAGGCTTCCGCATACAAATTTTACTTCCTTTTTACTGAATTTGATTTTAACGATAGCACATTTTGCGCCGCAGTGGCAAGCCCTTTTGCGGCAAATCTTGCTGTCAATGTTACCGATTTTGTCCATCTTTGTTTGTGGAACCTGCACAAAATGGTGAAAAATCACGCCCTTCCACCGCCGCAAAGGGCGTGATTGTTTTTTACACCGCACTGCCGAAATTGTTCGCCGCATCGTCTATATTCATCCAAAAATCAAAGGATAATGATTGTTGCAACCGGCGCGGTTTCCTCGTACAATGTAGATAAGAAAATCTGTCATGCCGGGGGGATAGGGCTATGCCGTCTTACCGAAAATCCGCACAAGTTGATATGACCCACGGCTCCGTGCTGGGGCGCGCGGCGCTGTTTGCGCTGCCCATCTGCGCAGGCAATATTTTGCAGCTTTTGTACAGCACGGTGGACACGCTCGTCATCGGCAATTTCTGCGACACTACGGCGCTGGCATCGGTGGCGACCAGCTCCCAGCCGCTCGAAATTCTGCTCTGTGTCTTTGTGGGCATCGGCTCGGGCATCTCTATCCTCGTATCGCAAGCGGTCGGCCGCGCCGACCACGACCAGCTGCAAAAGCTCGTGCGCACCTCGGTCTGGCTGCTGTTTGCAGCGTCGCTGCCGCTGACCGTCATCGGGTTCCTGCTGGGTCCGTGGATGCTGCGGCTGATGCAGGTCCCGGCGGACGCCATGCCGGGGGCGGTGCTGTATCTGCGCATCACGATGCTGGGTATTCTGGGCAACATGGGCTATAACTTCAACGCCGGTCTTTTGCGTGGCATAGGCAACAGCTCGTCCTCGTTGCTGCTGCTGTTTATCAGCTGTGCGGCGAATATTGTACTGGATCTTGTGCTTACTGGCGCGCTCGGCCTTGGCATCGGCGGCGTGGCGGCAGCCACGGCGATTGCGCTGTTTTTGTCGTGGATATGCAGCATTTTTTACATTCGCCGCCACTGCACAGAGCTTGCGCTGCCTGTTTTGCCCTGCGGCTTTGATGCCGGAGCCCTGCGCCAGATTGTGCGCATCGGTCTGCCGCTGGGGCTGAACTCGGCGCTCTACTCCATCGGTCACATCTTTTTGCAGGTGCTGTACAACCTGCAGGGGTCGGTTTTTGTGGCGGGCTGCTCGGTGGCGGGCAAGGTCGGCGGGCTGGCCAACATCACGGTCACCTCGCTGTCGCAGGCGACCTCGGTGTTTGCGGGGCAAAACCTCGGCGCACAGAGCTACAGCCGTCTGCGCAGGGGCGGCTGGCTGCTCCCGGCGGCCTCGGGGCTGCTCTCCCTCGCAGGCGGGCTGCTGATGGCGGCCTGCTGCCGCCCGCTGCTGCTGCTTTTTACGCAGGACGAGGCCGTGCTTGCCTTTGCCGTGCGCTATATCCGCGTTGTGCTGCCGTTCCAGTGGTGCTATGCAGCCTTCAACGCTATTATGAGCTTTGCCAACGGCATGGGCGAGATCCGCTATTCCACCATCGTCAACATCATTCTGCTGTGGGGTGTGCGTATCCCGGCGTCCTACCTGCTGGCGTGGCTGGGCTACGGCGGCTACGCCATGGCGGGTGTTTCGCTCAGCTTTGTTGTCGGGCTGCTGGCGATGCTGTTCTACTATAAATCCCACGCATGGGCGGACATCTGCGCCCGCGCCGAAGCACAGGAGGCCGCATAATGAAGTTTCTTGCCCAACTGCAAAACCCGCCCAGAGAATTTACCGCCATCCCGTTTTGGTTTTTGAACGGCGATCTGACCGCTGAGGAGCTGCGCCGTCAGCTGGCGGACTTTGCCGCCCACGGCATTTACGGCGTGGTCCTGCACCCGCGCATGGGGCTTAGCCCCGACATCACCTATCTGGGTGAACGCTACTTTGCCCATATCCGCACGGCTGTCGAAGCCGCCGCCGCGCTGGATATGAAAATCGTTTTGTACGATGAAGGGATGTACCCCTCCGGCTCGGCGAGCGGGCTGGTCGTAAAGGATCACCCTGAGCTTGCCAGCGAGGGCATCACGCTGACCCAAACCGTTTTGCCGGGGGACGAACTGCTGGCACAGGCGGAAAGCGGCACGCTGGTCGTGCGCAAAAGCGGCGGCACGATGCGCGGGCTGCACTGGGGCGAGGATGACGGCGAGAAAAACGCCCCCAAAACCGCTGATATTCTGAACCCTGAGGCCGTCAGCCGCTTTATTGAACTGACCCACGAAGCCTACTATCGGGAACTGAAAGAGTATTTCGGAGCCGCGATCATCGGCTTTTTCACCGATGAGCCGAGTATTTTGGGGCGCAATGTCAGCGGTATGTTCCCGTGGACGCACGGCTTTGCCGAGATTTTCCGCCATGCGGGCGGCAACGCCGCCAACCTCACCGCCCTGTTTGACGGCAGGGAAAACGACGATACACGGCTGTATCACAAGCTGCTTTTGCAGCGCGAGGGCGAGGTCTACTACGGCACACTCTCCCGCTGGTGCAAGGCGCACGGCATCGGCCTGATGGGGCACCCCCACCAGAGCGATGATATAGAAGTAGAAAAATACTTTACCGTGCCGGGGCAGGACTTGGTGCTGCGCTGGCTCGCCCCCGAAAAGGACGGCTTGGCGGGCATCGACTCCACGATGGCCAAGTGCAGCGCTGACGCCGCCCGGCTGATGCACCGCCGCCGCAACGCCAACGAGTGCTTTGGCGCCTGCAACAAGGACGACAACCCGTGGCAGCTTTCGGGCGGGGACATCAAATGGTACACCGACTGGCTGGCGGTGCGCGGGGTCAACCTGTTTATCCCGCACGCCTTTTATTACAGCATCCGCGGCAAGCGCAAGGACGAGCGCCCGCCCGATGTTGGCCCCCACAGCATCTGGTGGGCGCATTACGAGGCGTGGAGCACCTACTGGCGGCGGCTGTCCTGGCTGATGACCGATATCGACCTGCACGCGGAGGTTGCCGTGCTTTGCCGCAACCGCGATCTCTGCCCCGACACCGTGCGCCCGCTGTTTGAGCGGCAGATCGGCTTTCAGTACATTCCCGAAAGCTATTTCCCTGCCTGCACGGTCGAGGACGGCGCGCTTTGGTTACACGGGCACCGCTACACCGCCGTATTGGGGGACAAGGCGCTGTTCCCGGACGCTGCGCATCCGGAGGTCTCGGCGCTCGAGCCGGACTGCCGCTGCGACCCGCCGCAGCCCATGCTGCGCTGCGCCTATTTTAATAAAGAAGGGCGCGCTTGCTGGCTGCTGGTCAACGAGGGCAACACCCCCATCAAGACCCGGCTGACCCTGCCGGTGGATGCTCCGCTTTGCCGGTACGATCTGTGGAACGACCAGCCCTGCGCCTGCCCGGCCGAGCGTACCGCCAAGGGGGCATGCCTGCCGCTGGAGCTGCCCGCGCGCGGCAGCCTGCTGCTGTTCACCTGCACTGCGCAGGAAAGCGAGGCCCTTCCCCTGCCGCCCACCTATCTGTCGCTGGCCGCACCAGCCTTTGCCCTTGCGGACGAGGACGCGGACCATCTCACCAAGACCTACCGCGCCACGCTGCAGATCACAGCAACGGAGCTGCAGACCGCCACGCCGCTGCTGACCCTGCCCGGGCAGGAGATGGCCGAGCTGACTGTCAATGGTCAACCGGCGGGCGTGTCCTTCTGGCCGCCGCACAAATTCCCGCTGGCGGGGCTTTTGACCCCCGGCGAAAACACCCTGACGCTGACCCTGACCGGCAGCCCCGCCAACCGCTACGGCAAGCACCCGGTGCCCTACGGGCTGGAAAGATAAATCGCTTTTATTCAACAGGAGGTACTTTTATGTCTGTCTGTACACCCAAATCCTTTGACCTGACCGGTAAGGTCGCGCTGATCACCGGCGCATCCTACGGCATCGGCTTTGCCATTGCCACCGCCATGGCGAACTGCGGCGCCACCATCGTTTTCAACGACATCAAGCAGGAGCTGGTGGACAAGGGCCTGTCCGCCTACAAGGAAGCCGGCATCAACGCCCACGGCTATGTCTGCGACGTCACCAACGAGGACGCCGTCAATGAGATGGTCA
>ERZ827469.1792-NODE-1792-length-18031-cov-7.817924_pt1 | contig 18031 bp, 18 predicted proteins | sample MGYA00519917_ERZ827469 | MGnify/ENA primary metagenome ERZ827469 (study PRJEB31778, sample SAMEA3449314) | human gut metagenome | biome: human gut; feature: human-associated habitat; material: faeces | place: United Kingdom | collected 2010/2012 ... | reverse complement strand
CGCTTCTTCTCCCATTCTCCATTGAACTCTGGAAATCTCAAAGGGGGAACATTGAAGAAAATCGAGCAGCTAAAGTCTCTTTTTTTCTATCTTCCTGCTATATCGTTCAAACCTTTTAGAATATGGCAGTAGAAATCAAATTTTCGGAAAGACATCTATATACTTTAATGTACCAAATTGAGAACAGGATGTCTTATATGCAAATATAAGAATTTTAAGTATTTATACAATGAAAGAGACCTAAATAATTAGGTCTCTTCTATCATCGGAATTGGCTATTTTGTTGGCACAGCAATTATTCCACTTGGAACAGTTGTTATAATGCCTCCATTTTCATCATCAGCTACTACTGCCGATGTCCATGTTTCACCATCTATTGATGTTGTTATAGTATTAACATATTTGGAATAACTATCATTCCAAGAACGGCCGACGGCAATAAACATTTCGTCATTATATATGACATCGTTCCAAGTACCATCAACATCTGTGGTAAATTTTGTCCAAGTTTGTCCATCATTGGATGCAAAAATACATCCCTTAGAACCACTGCATACAAATTTACCATTGCCAAATGCCATTCCATATCCTATAATCATACCCGATGGTACTGCATATTTGGACCAAGTTGTGCCATTAGTAGACACTCCAATGTATGTACTGCCATTACCCATTGTAACAAACTTGCCATTGCCATACGCAATTGACAACAAATTGTGACTTGAATCAAACCAATTCGGCGTTGTCCATGTTGTTCCATTGGAGGAGGTTGATATACGACCACTACTACCAACCACTACGAATTTACTATTACCGTATGCAATATCAGCCCAATTATATGTAGCGGAGGAATCTACTTTATAAGTTGTCCAATTGTACCATCAGTGGATACTGCGATATAACTATATTGGCCACAGGCAACAAATTTTCCATTCGCATATATAATTCCATTCCATGTATAAGAAGAACCTGCTATTTGCTTTGGCGTTGTCCAATTTATACCATCGGTTGATGTTGTTACATATCCACTTGATCCAACCACCACGTATTTGCCATTTCCATATGCAATGGCATTCCAACTATTTGTACCAACTACTGCCATAATCTCATCGTTAATATTGATTGTTCTTAAATCTTCGGTTGACGGCGGAGTAGTCGGCTTTTCAACAGGTGGTTCTACCGGCTCATCGAATACCCCCCCCCGTCATTTTTCTCACAGCATGCACACATCCAAGTACCTACCGCAATGCAAATCATCTTTCTAATCATAACTGCGTTTTTAAGGTTTGTATAAATTGACATTAAAAGTAGTCATTTCAGATGATATTGCAAAATCGGAGTTTCAGCAATCATTTCGGTTGTACGGTCGTTTTTACAATCGTACCGCTTGCTCCGACAATAATTACATCCACAGCCTTTTTAGTCTTGGCTGCATTCTGTGCCCAATACCAAAGTGTCGTTACATTCATATCATTCTATGTTTTTGTTTGGTATATGTATATGCACATTGACAATTACAATATCAACATCCGGTATCTTAATCGGTTTTTGGCAATGGACAGGAATTGGCTGAATCTTTCCCCATCCGTCAAATTCCTCGTATTATATCGGTATGCGAATTCATCGCAGTACAATTCCAAATGCTTCCGAGTAACCAAATGATAAACTCCTATTATACCACGTTTCAGTTGGCTCCAAAAACCTTCAATCGAATTTGTATGATAACCGCCTTTGACATATTCTCCTCTATGGTGGTCTACTACTTTATGCACATAATTTTCCGACAAACCTTTGTAGCCATACCAACCATCGGTAACAACCGTAGTTCCTTTCGGCACAAGTGAATTTATCACACCATGCAATATCCATTTGCTGGCTTTCGGAATAGGCTCTACATAGACTTTTCCAGCGGATAACAGTCCCATTACAGGCGCTTTCAATTTAAGACTGCGACCTCTTGTGTTCTTCAACCGTTTGCCTGCATTCCGATTCTTGTTCTTACCTCCGATATATGTTTCATCGGCCTGCGTAATATCGCCGAAGTCAATATCCGCATTATATCTGATGTTATAGCGTATTCGACTCAACATAAACCAAGCAGTCTTTTGCGTAACTGCAATATCCTTGTGCAATTGGGTACTGCTTATGCCTTTCTTATGAGCCAAGAATACGTATATCGCTATAAACCATTTCTGCAAAGGAATATGCGAACCCTCGAACATGGTTCCTACCGTTACGGTAAATCGTTCCCGGCAATCCTTGCATTTGTATAGCCCTCGGAATACACCGCCATTGGTCAGTTTGTAGTGTTCTTCCGACTTACTGCCACAATGAGGACAAACCGGAACACCATGCCACTTGATATTTTCCAAGAAAAGCCTACAATCCTCCTCGGATTGCAAGTTTCTCAGTAAATCTATCAGCGACCTTATCATTGTGGCATTTGGTAAATCGAATCCAATTCCGGTTTGGATTAAATGAATCCTAATGAATTTGGATTATATATGATTATATTACCACACGAAGTCAGATTTTGCACGATTTTCAGAAATATTTTCAAGGAAAATGAAAAAAGCCAACCATTATAGCTGACTTTTAAGAACTTATGTTTTGGCTTGAATTTGATTTTTCAAAGAAAAATCCTATATTTGCATTAGGATAGCCTATTTCCAGTTTGGTACATTAAAGTATATAGATGTCTAAGGATATTCTGATCGTTCTGAAAATGATCTTGCGCTTCGGCGTCAAAAATCATATGACCGAATATCGTCAAATAGATATAAAGTTTCCGACTGAGCGCGACAAACATTCGATCGACATATTGAGCCGTTCGCACCAAAAGCAAATCATGGTGTATATCCAAACCCATTTCACATTTAAGAACCTAGGTATTTAATATCTGTCTGAGCACCGGAATACGCATCGGGGAGATTTGTGCACTGACATGGGATGACCTGGATGTCGAAAACGGAATTATCCATGTCCGAAAAACGATTCAACGTATCTATATCGTGGAAAAATCCCGAAAACATACCGAAGTGATTCTCGACACGCCGAAAACAAAAAACTCCATCCGGGAAATTCCGATGACAAAGGATTTACTAAAGATGGTCCGTCCCGTCAAGAAAGTAGTGAACGGAAATTTCTACGTTCTGACAAACGAGCCACAACCGACCGAACCGCGCACCTACCGGAACTATTACAAACGACTCATATTGTCGCTCGGCTTGCCTTCGATGAAATTTCACGGTCTGCGGCACAGTTTCGCTACGCGCTGCATCGAAAGCAAATGCGACTATAAGACTGTGAGCGTTTTGTTGGGGCATTCCAACATCAGCATCACGCTCAACCTCTATGTCCATCCGAATATGGAGCAAAAAAAGCGATGTATCGACCGTATGTTCCGCACATTGTAATAAAATCACTATTTTTGGAAAAAATTATTCTTGCCATGGCCGAAAAATACAACGCCACCAATATTCCGCTGGAACAGATTCTGGGCTACATCAAATCGGGGGAGATCGCCATACCGGAAATTCAGCGCCCTTTCGTCTGGAAACCGCGACAGGTACGGGACCTTATCGACTCGCTTTATATCGGCTACCCCACCGGTTATCTGATCATCTCCCAAAGTCCAGACATGAAGCTCAAGGACGGAAGCAAAGCCTCCGGCAGGAGAATCATGATCGACGGACAACAGCGCGTCACGGCTCTGATGACCGCCATAGCCGGCATAGAGGTCATCGACGCGAATTTCAACAAACGCCGAATCAAGATCGCCTTTAACCCGCTGGCCGACCCTGAAAACGAGGAAGAATTGTTCAAAGTACAGGACAACGCCATCCTGAAAGACAGACGCTGGATTCCGGACATCGCCGAGATTTTCCGCCCCACGTTCGACCTTTGGAGTTTCGTCAACGAATATTGCTCCCGAAATGCCGAAATATCCGGCTCCGAACTGAATAAAGTATTGATGCGGTTATTGGACATCAAAAACCGACAGATCGGAGTCATCACGCTGGACAAGGAGTTGACCATCGACGAAGTGACCGAAATCTTCATCCGAATCAACAGTCAGGGCGCCAAGCTCAACCAAGCGGATTTCGCCATGTCGAAAATCGCCGCCAATACGCACTACGGCGGTAATATGCTTCGTAAGGCAATCGACTATTTCTCCCATCTTGCCGTTCAACCCGACTGGTATGCGGGCATGGTCAAAGACACGGAGTTCATGGCCTCGCCCTTCGCCGCCAGACTCCGATGGCTCAAGGACGACCGGGAGGAAATTTTCGACCCCGACTACAACGACATCCTCCGCATCGCGTTCATGTACAAGTTCGGACGTGCCAAGATGAAGGATCTGGTCAGTCTGCTGGGAGGACGCGACTTCGAAAGCCGCGACTACAAGGAGGAAATCGCGGCGGAGTCGTTCAAGCTGCTCACCGGAGGCGTCATGGACATGATGAACGAATATTCTTTTTGCAATTTCGTGCAGACCATCAAATCCGCCGGATTCATCGACAGCAAACTGATCAACTCTCGCGTAACATTGGACTTCGCCTATACGCTCTACCTGCTGCTTCAGACCGATCCGAAAATCGACAAAAACCAAATCAAACGGTATGTCGCCAAATGGTACGTGATGGCGACCATCACCAGCCGCTACATATCCTCGCCCGAAACGATGATGGACATGGACATCCGTCGCATCGAGGAACGCGGATTCGTCAATTATTTCCAGGAAGTAGAAGAGGCCAATCTCTCGGAGACATTCTGGACGATCGGATTGGTGCAAAGCCTCGAAACGTCGGCTGTCAACAGTCCGTTCTTCAACACTTTCCTCGCCGCGCAAATCCGCAACGGGGAGAGCGCCCTATTCTCCGACGGCAGCAAAATCGCTGACCTTATCTCCATCATCGGGGACGTACACCACATTTTCCCGAAGAAATACCTGATTAGAAACGGATACACGGAAAAATCCAAATACAACCAAATCGCCAACTACACCTATCTGGACACCCAGGTCAACAAGGCGATTTCGGACGACGCTCCGAATGTCTATTTCAACCGGGCATTCGCCCGATGCGAAACGGGAACTGCCGCATACGGGAATATTACGAATCGTGCGTCTTTGGAAGAAAACCTCACCCGGAACTGCATTCCGACCGAAATCGTCCGCAGTCCGAATCCCGACTACGACGAATTCCTGAACGAACGCCGAAAACGGATGGCTCAGAAAATCCGAACGTATTATTACAGTTTATAACCCAATTACCCGACATTAACGGCGTCCGAACTGCCAGTCCGGACGCCGTTAAAATAAATCGACGACACCAGCATCAAACACTTATTCGATATAGTTACGAATCTCCCGAACAAACCGCTCGCCGAAGCGTTCGTATTTCCGCTCGCCGATCCCCTTTATACCGATAAACTCCTCGCGGGTCGTCGGTTTTTCCGTAGCGAGCAAAGCCAATGTGTCGTTATTCATAATATAATAGGCAGGAAGCCGCTGCTCCCGCGCAATTGCAGTTCTCAATGCATGCAATCTGGCGAGCAGATCCATGTCGGTCAATAAACTCCCCTGTGCATCAACCAATACTTTGAATCCTTCGCTCTCAACGATTCGCTCCGAATAACCCGTGGTGTAAACCCGGGGCTTCTGTTTTTCAGTCTGAACGACGTTCGTCCGTTTTATCGGCACCATCTCAGGAGCTCTTTGCTCCGATATTTCGGATGCTTGATTTTTCAAGAACCCAGGTTTGTCTTTCGACGGATCTATCGTTCCGAAATCATCGTTTTTCCAGACCCGATAATGCTCCCGATTAAGCAAACGCCCGCAACCGGACTTATCCTGCTTATAGTTCGTACATCCCAAAATATACTCCGTACGTCCCTTTTTTACAATCAAATATCCATCTTTGCACCAATCGCATTTCTGAATGGAAAGCTCTTCGCCTCGTTTATCATTGGTCATAAAACCGCAGACCTCCTGGTCATTGGTGCATATCCATAATTTCAGCCCGTAGTTTTTATTCCAACGCAACTGCATCGGATAACCGCAAATCGGGCAACGGTCTTTGACAACATCAGACACCGAAAGGTCGGTTTTCAACGCTCCCTTCAACGTAACGTTCGGATAACGTTTCGGATCGCCCAATAATTCCCTGATAAAATCCGACGGACGTTTTTCCGGCGTGACCATGAAAACCCGATTTTTGGTGCGGGTCAATGCAACATAAAACAACCGACGCTCCTCCGCATAGTTATAAGAGTTATCGTTGGATACTACCAGACTCAAGACGGGATCGTCGTCCACCTTCGAGGGAAATCCGTAAGTTCCGTCTTTTGCATTGATGATGATTACATTCTCCGCACTCAGCCCTTTCGAACTGTGGGCTGTCAGGAACTGAAGTTTGACCGTTCCTCCATATTTGGACGAATAAACCCTGCCGGATTTTTCGTCGTAATTAAATTCTTTCGAATAGCACAGATTACGCGCATCGAATCCGTATCTGCCGATTAGAAGAATCGATGCCACGCGCGCCTTCCCCTCGGATACGTTATATTCCAAAATATCTTCAATAGCTTTATTGACCGCAGAACCAAGATAGAAATACCGTCCGCCTTCCGGGCACTCTTTCCTCTTTTCGTTGTCTTCACAGTATGTGGATAATAACCGGATTCGTAATTCGCTTGGGAGAAATCAGCTCCTTTTTTATTTGAGCCGAATTACGTTGTACGAATGCACCCGCGATATCGATTATCTCCTGGGCATTACGATAAGTCCGTGTAATCTTCAATTCCTGACCATACCCTACCTCCTCGCAAAAATGAGTGAACAACGGAAGCACCGACCCGCTGAACGCATAAATGGACTGCCAATCGTCGCCGACAGCCATAATTTTAGCGGCGCATAATGCAGACAACTCTTTGACCAGATTATATCGTTGACGCGAAATGTCCTGGTACTCGTCCACAATGATGTATCTATAATCCAACCGCTCCCGGGCAACCCGTTTTTTGCGAATCAACTCAGCGGATTCATTGATCATATCCTGAAAGTCGATGCAATGCTGTTCTTCCAATGTCTTTTGATATTCGAGATAACAAACTTTGCAAATATCGAGAAAATATTTTCAGCCGTCTCCATCTTGCATATTCGATTAAATTTTTGCTCTCCTGCAAAAGAATGGTTACAAAACAAAATTCGCAAGGCCTTGCAAATCATTGCGCGGACCTTGCGGATATTGTTTCCTCAATTAAATTTTAGGGAAAATGATACAGCTTAATTGTTCTTATTCAATAAAAACGCATTTTTCTTGTCGAATCCCCACTCATAAATGTATTCGGCACCTTCAATCCGGATAACGAACACGGCACGCCCCCCTTTAGTCCACGCTACATGAACAAATCCGGATACGGATTCTCCGGGATATATCGTGTTTTTCTTCAAATATCCCAGCTTTTTGACCTGTTGTTCGTCCTGCAAGGCCTGGCCGAAATCGGCGAGCCGCTGCTGAGAAGCCATATTGGCTTGATAGGCCGCAGAGGGATTATAAGTCGTAGTCGTATAAGACGAATAACCGCCGTAGCTGCTGTAACCGGTCGTCGTGGAGGTCGAATACCCTGCGCTGGCAGAAGCCATTCCTTCGCTGACTCCCATCAAAACAGCAGCCCAGGTCTGCGACCGGTTCACTTTCTTCAAATAGCTATCGCAAGACCAGACCTGCAGATCGGTGGCGACATCGTGTTCGTCTACGGAATAGGCCGTCATATCGGTCTCCGGATTGAATTCGACCGGCGTCAATGAATTATTGGAGATAATCAGATCGACCCGGTGCCACTTGCCGTAATCCTAGACGATGGCATCCGTCAAGGCGATCGTCAATCCATTTTTGAAATAGACCTCCCAGGGCACACCGTCCCGATAATCGACCGAGCGCTCCGCTATGGCCGGAGATTCCCATACCGGCATGTCGTCCGCAATGCGGAATTTAAGCGTGTTCCCGCTGCCGTCCGCCAGCAAATAATAATCATGAACCGGCAGCCCTGCACGATATTCCACCATTTGGCAGGAGCCGTCCTCGTTATATGTCTCGTACGTTCCGGACAATTCGCCGCCGGCATACGACGCACGCGTTTTCAATGCTCCATTCTCGTCGTATTGCAGATATTCACCCTCCAACAATCCTCCTGAATAATATGATTTTTCCGATATGCACCCGTTTTTGAAATAGGAAACGACGTCTCCGTCGAACACCGTCCGGCGATCATCGAGCGTATCGATTGTCTGAAAATGCCCTTCTCTCCGCAATTCTCCCGAAATATAAAAATCCTTGAACATTTTGAGCCCCGCCGAATCCGCAGGATAAAGTGCCAGCCGATAATAATCGGCAAAAATCGGATTCCGCACCGTCACCCCCGAACGGCTATAGTAGAGTGTATCTATCCGTTCCTGCGCCAAAGCCCCGTTGCCTACTGCAAACAAATGATACGAACAATAAAACTCTCCTCATAAAATGGTCTATTTTCTTAGATTTCACCATTTTCCCGATATCCGAAACACTATATCGTGTCAATTGTTCCTGTTGATCAGATTCACTACCACCTTCGTCATCACATCCTTCTCCTCGGTGCGGCTCTCGGCGATCATCAGCGTCAGGGCGACCAATGTGTTGTTGTCCAAAAGGCGCGAGCCGTCGGAACGGTAAAGAATGCGGTTGTTCTCCAGGAACCACAGGAACAGGAACGCTGCGATGCGTTTGTTACCGTCGCTGAACGAGTGGTTTTCGACCGTCCGGCAGAGCAGATTGGCCGCCTTTTCCTCGACAATCGGGTAGAGATCACGCCCGCCGAAAGTCTGGTAAATCGCACCCATCGTGCTTTTGAACGACTCGTCCTTCTCGCGGGCGAACAGTGCGCTGCCGCCAAACTTGTCGCGCAACACCTGCAACGCCTCCATCGCATTCTCATAGGTCGCGCGGAACGGCTCCTCAGATGTAGTGGCCGATACCTCCAATTGCTGATAATCGTAGCGGTCGAGCGTATCGAGGCCGTAGGTGTAATCCGTAATCACGCGCAGCAGCCCGACCGCCTCGGATTTCGTAACATCCTTTGCAGCCAAAACATTGGAGAGCAGGCGGACGGTCTTTTTCAGTTCCTCCAACTGTTCGGCTTTGGCCTGGCTATTGACTGCATAGCCTTTTATTAGGTACTCTCTCAAAACTTTGTTCGCCCAGATACGGAATTGTGTTCCGCGCTGTGACTTGACACGATATCCGACAGAGATAATCACGTCCAGATTATAAACTGTAATCTTACGCCTGACAGAACGATTGCCCTCTTGCCGAACTATCAAGTATTCCTTGACAGTTGCCTCTCGCTCGAGCTCGCCCTCTTTAAAGATATTATTTATATGAAGGCTCACATTCTGTTTGGTCGAATTGAACAACTCTACCATCTGCGCCTGCGTCAGCCACACGCTGTCGTTCTCCATGCGGACGTCCAGACGGGTCTCGCCGTCGGCTGTCTGATAAATGATAATCTCGCCCCTGTCCATGAAAGCAAAGATACGAATAAACCTAAAAAGTCGATAACCTTTCGCTCTCAACCGATTCGCCCGTCCTTTTCAAATAAAAACATCAGCGGCCGTGATATCCCTTATCCGGCTCTCCGGAGTACCACCATCCCTTACCCCGATCCGTATAAACGATTTTTTCTTGCCCCGTGACAGCATCTTTTTCCACACTGTATTCGTATCGAATATCATGTTCGAAAAGCGTCAGTCGATCGAACGACTCCGATATCTCCGATAAAATCAGGTTATCGGTACAGATCAATTCAGTCAGATACGGGCAAGCTGAAATATCGATATTTTCCAGCAAGTTGCCCGAACAATCCAATTGTCCGAGCATTTCACAACCGAAAAGGGTTATCGAGCGCAATGCGTTTCGCGCACACCCCGCGATGCGCAACGATTTACAGCCCGTCAAGTCGAGGCGTTGCAGATTGTTGTAAGAGCATTCGAGTTGCGAAAGCCGATCGGTTCCGGACAGATCCAATTCGGTCAGCCGATTTCCATAACAATATAACTCACTGAGTAGCGGCGCAAAATCAGACAGGTCCAAAGTTTCGAGCCGATTGTCGTAACAATAGAGTCGGCCGAGTTTTTCGCAGCCGGAGAGATCGAGCCGGGTCAGTTCATTCGCCCCGCAGTTCACAAGCGTCAGCGAGGAGCATTTTGACAAATCCAGTACGGACAGTCGGTTGCCATAACAGAAAAGCATCCGAAGGCCTTCCCGTCCTGCCATGTCCAACTTTTCCAACCGGTTTTCGGCGCAGTTCAAGTCCGTCAAGGCCATACATGACGAAATGTCCAATGTTCCCAACCCGTTATAAGGAACATTCAGTTCCGTCAGGTAAGGACAGGACGACAGACCGAGTTCCGTAAGACCATTGTAACCGCAGAGCAGCCGCCGGAGAGAATAACAGCCGGAAACGTCCAGACCGGAAATTCCGCAGTTCGTACAGTCCAGTTCCTCCAACAGCGGACAACCGGAAACATCAATCTCCGTCAGCGAATTTTTCGCGCAACGAAGCGACACCAAAGCCGCACACCCCGACAAGTCGATTTTTCCGTGCAGGTTGTTTTCGCCGAGAATCAGCGAGAGTTTCCCGTCTTCGTATTTGACAGAAGATCCCCATTCGGACAAAGGTTTGTCCGTGCACCAGTTTTCCTGGAAGCGCCAATTGTCACCGCCGGTATCCTGATAAAGTTTTTCGAGGAAACGGCGCACCTCTTCTTCACCGCACGGCTCCATATCCGAAGCATGCTGCACAAAAGACAATCTCTGCTCCGCCCGCCCCGAGCGGATGATTATTTCAGCGCTTCGTTTTTCCGTGGTGATATTCGGCAATACGGTTACCTTTACCGTTCCATTACCGTCGTCTCCCTCCGCCGGTTCGATCCGGTACCATTCCGCATGGACCGGATCGGCCGGCACAGCACTCCATGCTTTTGTCGCGGAGAATCGCAGCTCCCACAAACCGCCCATTGCCGGAAATTCCTTAACGGACGGCGTACCGGGCGCAAGGGTTATGGCATCCAGTTCCGATGGCGACGGAGCATGTTCTCCTTCCGGACTGCATGCCGTCACCATGAAGACGAAAAGGAGGAGTATCGGGCACTTATTCATGGCAATTCAATGCTATTCGACCGCTATTCCTGCTCCTGTTGCGGGACGTAATGCTCCGCAACGAAAGCAAACAGCGCCGCAACCCCGCCTCCTTTGCCGAGCCAACGTCGCTGACGAATTTGCTCCAACATGGCAGGATCATCCTCAAAATAGCGTTCTACCAGGGCAATCATTTTCTTGTTCGAATTCTGAAAGAAAAGATACTGGCCGAGGAATACAGGGCTCTTTTCGCCCGATTTCCAAAAATAGGCACTCGGTTCGGTTACATTCAATTTGGGGTTTACAATCCCGACCAGCCCTTTATTAGACATTTTGTAAGTCTGATAACGGGTAAAGAAGGCGACATGCCTGCCCGAAGATTCCGGGACCAGCCATCGGGCTGCCGGGATCTTCTTTTTCCCTTTTTCCTTGATGAACGGGACGCAATAAAGTTCGTTTTTGGCTTCGGGATTCTTTTCCGGCCAAAGTTCAAGATAAGCGATTTCCGCGGCCGCCAACGTCCTGGCTTGATTCTTCCCGTCGGAAAGCACCCGGACAGACACTTCGGCATCGATCCATCCGGGAATCGTAATGCTGGTACATTCCAGCGTACGGCCGTCCAGAAAATGAACGGTTCCGGGACATTTCTTATCTGCGGCATTCGCGGAAACGGCTGCCAGTAAAAGCGCCCAAACCGCCAGTAGTTTTTTCATGTTTTCAGCATATTTGAATATCGATCATCATTCATTGGGCCGGCTTGCCAGATACGCATCGTACATATCGAGTATCCATGCGTCGTTCTCTTCGGCCTCTTTTTTACGTATTTTGCCTTCGGCTCCTTTAAACCATTTCTTATAAAATGCCTTCAGCCCGGGATGCAGTTTGTCCATCAACATCGTACCGACATACATATACGGATAGACGATTCGGCCGGGATCATTGTGGAAACGTATGCCGTATATGGTTGTCAGCACCCTGCGGTCTCTATTACCTACTCGTTCCGTCGTCCACGTCTTCCACCAATAGGTCGTTGCATTCGCTCCGGCCTTGTTCACACAAACCAGTCTGTGATAAGTACGGTAACGATTCGTAAGTCCGGGAGACGCGATGTCGAGGGCCTCCCAGCGAATGCCGTCCGGATTTTCCTCCGTCGTCTCTGTATATTCGACACTCTCTACGTCATCGGCCGTATATTTGACGGGTTCTTTATCATCGGGCGTCTTGGTGATTTTGAACGAATAGTTCTCCTGTTTCAGCAGAGCACCCTCCGCATGCCATCCCCGATGGAGATAGCCTTCTACTTTTTCCCCGGACTTGAGGGTTACGACTACGTGCCGGAATTCCTGATCTTCCGGATCTTTGGCATCCGCATGGGAAATGCTGCCGAACACAGCCAACACAATTGCTGCATAAAGTAAAAACCGCTTCATAATGTTGAAATTTATAGGTTGGATCAATATTTCGTCGGATCGTAATCGCGCAGCAACTGTATGGTTTTGCTGCGAATGGCGCTCGACAATCGTATACGTTCGGCAAGTTCGGGATCATCGCCGACATAACGGGCGATGCGTTCCCGGAAGACGTCTTTTGCATTCCGATTCGCGGCACCAACGGTCAGGAACTCCTTCTCGCCTGTTTTTTTCAGGTAGTAGGCCGTGCGCGACTGGCTGAAAGTTCCCTGCCTCTGCCAGACCTGAATACCTCCGTTCGAATCGATGCCATACCCTTTTTCCGAATAGATGCATACGCAAATGTGCGGTGTTTCGAGATAGACCCACATCCACCCCGGATTCTCCGCCGGAATGAACTTGCGGATATGTTCCGGAGACTGTGCATGCCAGCAGACTACGGAGTCGATTTCTTCGGATTGGAAAACTTCTTTGGCTTTCGTCTTCCGGAAAGCATCGCGGAGGACGGTCAATTTCCCGAATCTTTTCGGTAATTGCAGCCGGTCGTCCCCGACACATTCGATGACGGAGCCGTTTTTCAGATAAATGCGGCCCTCGACAAGCGATGCTCCCCGTACGGATGCTACTACAGCGAGCAGGATCGGCAACAGCAGAAACTGTTTCATGACAATCGAATTACCGTTTTTCTTCCTTTTGCTCTTCTTCGACAATAATGTCCAGCGTACGCCGCACTATGGCCGCAGCCATCGGTTCCGAATCTCTGTCGATGTAAATCGTGCGCTCAAAAAAAAGATGCAGGGGCCAACCTGTATCCAAATGGATCTCTTCCGAAGAAAACTGCTCCATCCGTGAACGGATGCCGCTCATTCCCGAGGCGATGGAATCTCTCATAGCCTGCGTCATCGCCTTTTCTCCGTCTAACGCCGTCACGAACTGTCCGAGTGTCGCGGACAACATTTTGCTGCCGTCCGCTTCCGTATAAGTATTGCATACGGCACTGTATGAATCTGTCAGTCTACCGTCGATCCAGAACGAAGTCTTTCCCCGCACAGAATCCCGGCCCCCCAACAGCGGAGCGAACGTCTCGTCGAATTCGTATACCTGCGTCGAATCGAGCCGTGCCCCATGGAAAAAGAACATGCGCCCCAAATCGTCGTTCACGGCATTGATCACGACCGATGGATCGGAAAGGGTACGGGCCATATATTTGCGGAAATTCTTTTTCGGAAAATTCTTCCGTTCCGCCGAAGGTATCGTCTTCCACATAACCCTCACGGCGGGTTCGACAGATGCTTCGGCCTGTGCGACCAGCGTTTCGAGGTTCGCGATACCAAGCAACGAACCGGTTTCATCCGTCTCGAACTCAACGACACAAGGCCCCGTGGCCGACGCGATCGCATCGTGCATCAGCTGGTCCTCCTTGTCGGTGGTCATGTAATCGCCGTATGTCAGACGGATCTTGTAACGGTCCTTGGTCTGAGAAAGGATTTCGAATACACGCCGTTCGCTTTGTCGGCATACGAGCGTCGTATCGCCTCGATCATCTATCTTGAACTTCTCCTCCCGAGCCTCATAGGCATACTTGTCTCCCGGAGTCCAATAGGCGCAGATCTGCACCGAGGAATCCGGCATGATCTGGGCTCGCAAAACCGGCAACCCCTCTGTCAAACAGCAGAGTGCACATAAAAACCATTTCATCGTACAGAATAGTTAAAGATCTTTCAGACATTCACGAATCACCTGCTCGTCCACGCCCCGCTCCTTGAGTCTGCGAATCGCCTCGCTTACCCTTTGCGGCCGTTCCAACCGTTCGTAAAGCATATCCAGAATTTCATGCAATACTTTTTTCAGTCGGACCGGACCGTCCGGCGTATCGTAATCCATATCTCCGAATGTCGAAGTATGCCGATGGAGAACGAGGTAATAAGTACCGGCGATCAGCAACGATGCGATTTGCCGGAACGGCGCTTCCCCCCCCCTCGCGAATTGCCGCTCATAGGCTTCGTAAGCTTCCCGATAGTACGTTTCCCGATTTGCGGCGGCACGGCGTGTCGTATCGTTCACGTCGGTAATCTCCCAGACCAGCAATCTCTGCATCTCCGGACTGTTGTAAAGAAAATCGGTCATTCGTGCGAACATCCGTTCCAAAGCGGAACGCTCTCCGCGTTTCAAGGCTTCGTTGCCGAACAAATCGTGCATCCAATAATCAATCGTGCGAATGTAACAGTCGAAAACCTGTTCCAAAGATCCGAACTGCCGCAGCACGACATTGGGATCCGTTTTGGCTTCGCGGGCTATATCCATCAATGTGATATGGGTAAAATCCTTTTCTTGGAGAATCCGGCCGACAGCCGACAGAATATCGGCCTGCACCTGTTTATTGGTTCGACGGCGGCGGAGCGTCCCCTTCGTTGACTGGTTTTCCTTCATTCCGGTCATATTTCTCTGTTCCGACTTTACAAAAATAAACTTTTGCCTTTATTTTAACAAATTTAATTTGATAAAACCAAGAGAGCATCTTTTTTATTTCAGTAATTCTTTCTTCCCGCCGATTGCAAAACGAACAGCTCCGAATAAATCGACCTCAACAGGACAAATTATTTTCCAATGGAAATTTGTTTTATCGGAAAATAAATATACCTTTGTCGCGGTCGGAATCATACAGATCCGATTTTTAACGGAATTCGATGAATTAAAAAATAAGACCACATGAAACACATCATTATCGGAGGAGTCGCCGGAGGCGCGACAGCGGCGGCAAGAATTCGCCGGACAGACGAGAAAGCCGAAATCGTCCTACTCGAAAAGGGTAAATACATTTCGTACGCCAACTGCGGGCTGCCATATTACATCGGCGGAACAATCGCCGAACGGGAGAAACTGTTCATGCAGACACCGGCTTCGTTTGCCAAACGTTTCAATATCGACGTGCGGGTCGAGAACGAAGTAATCGGGATCGACACGACGAAAAAGCGAGTCGAGGTACGCCGTGCAGACGGATCCACCTATACGGAAAACTACGACAAAATGCTGCTTTCGCCCGGCGCTTCCCCCGTGCGTCCGCCTTTGAAAGGCATAGAAATCGAAGGCATATTCACGCTCCGCAACATCGAAGATACCGATCGGATCAAAGAGCATCTATCTTCGCACCGAATCGGGAGTACAGTCATCGTCGGAGCCGGATTCATCGGATTGGAGATGGCCGAGAACCTGCACCGCACGGGAGCCGAAGTATCTGTCGTGGAAATGGGCAATCAGGTGATGGCTCCAGTCGATTTTTCAATCGCGGCCCATGTACACCAGCACCTGTCGCAAAAAGGTATCAAACTCTATCTCGAACGCAGCGTCGAACGATTCGAGCGCCAAGGCGACAAGATCGGGGTTTTCTTCTCTACCGGAGAAAGCATTGCCACCGACATGGTTCTTCTGTCTATCGGGGTTCGTCCGGAAACGACATTGGCCAAGGCCGCCGGACTGAAGATCGGCGAAACGGGCGGCATCTGGGTAGACGATTACCTGCAAACTTCGGCAACGGATGTTTACGCAGCGGGCGATGCCATCGAATTTCCGCATCCGCTGACAGGCAAACCGTGGCTGAACTATTTGGCCAACCCTGCCAACCGCCAGGGACGCATCGCCGCCGACAATATGGTCTTCGGCAATACGACAAAATACGAAGGAGCCATAGGCACTTCCATTGCCAAGGTATTCGACATGACAGTAGCTTCGACAGGACTCGCAGCGAAACGGCTCAAACAGTCCGGTATTCCGTATGCCAGTTCGACGACACATTCGGCATCGCACGCCGGATATTATCCCGATGCACTTCCGCTGACCATCAAGCTCACGTTCGACCCGGCAAGCGGCAAACTCTACGGAGGTCAATGCGTTGGCTACGAAGGAGTGGACAAGCGCATCGACCAGATTGCACTAATCATCAAAAACGGCGGCACGGTATATGACCTGATGAAAGTCGAACACACTTACGCACCACCTTTCTCCTCGGCCAAGGACCCGATCGCCATCGCGGGCTATACGGCGAACAATATTATCAGCGGAGCAATGCCCATAGTGACATGGCGGCAGATTGCAGGAGCCGATCTCAGCGACATCCTGCTGCTCGACGTGCGCATCCGCGAGGAGCATGCCTTCGGGGCCATTCCCGGGTCGGTCAACATTCCGCTCGAAGAACTCCGCAGCCGGCTCGGCGAATTACCACACAATAAAGCCATCTATGTCTATTGTGCCGTCGGCCTGCGCGGATACCTGGCGGTAAAAATTCTGTCAGGACACGGATTCCGCAACGTGAAGAACCTGTCGGGTGGTTACAAAACCTATTCGACGGCAATCGAGCCGATCGTAACCCGGACTGCCGCAACCGCTATGGACAGACGAATGGATACGGATACCCGACTCGGCAGCAAACACATGAAGACCTTAAGAATAGACGCATGCGGATTGCAATGCCCCGGTCCGGTTATGAAAATCAAGCAAGCGATCGACTCAATCACCGAAGGCGAAAGGATCGAAATGGTCGCTACCGATGCCGGATTCTCGCGAGATGCGCAAGCATGGTGCGACACCACGGGCAATCGGCTCATCAGCAACTCGGAAGAGAAGGGGAAATATACGGTCATCATCGAAAAAGGTTCATCCGGAACATCCACGATGCCACTCGAGCACGACGCTAAGGGCAAGACGCTGATTATGTTCAGCGATGATTTGGACAAAGCGCTGGCGACCTTCGTACTGGCCAACGGCGCGGCAGCCACCGGACAGCCGGTAACGATATTCTTCACCTTCTGGGGATTGAACGTCATCAAGAAAATCGCCAAACCGAAGACGAAAAAGGACATCTTCGGACGCATGTTCGACATGATGCTGCCGTCGTCATCGCTCAAATTACACCTTTCGAAAATGAATATGTTCGGGATCGGCAACCGGATGATGCGCCGCATCATGAAGCGGAAAGGAATCGACTCGCTCGAAACACTGCGCCGGCAGGCTATCGACAACGGCGTAGAATTCATCGCCTGCCAGATGTCGATGGACGTGATGGGCGTCCGGCGCGAAGAATTGCTGGACAACGTGACCGTAGGCGGTGTCGCCACCTACATGGAGCGTGCCGGGAAAGCGAACGTGAACCTATTCATTTGAATCCATTATGACAATACAGTTATCGAAAGGATACCGGCCGATGCTGTCGGGAACAGAAACCGAAGCCTCAGGCAGCCACCGGACGCCTGTTATAAAATTCCATGTATGACCGGACAAAAGCCGATTCAATAAATTCATTTTCACGAATTCGCCACCGCCGGAACAATCTGGCGGTGGCGAATTCGTTTTCAGAGATTTATCGAATAGCCGTTCCTGCTTAAACGGCTATTAAAAATATATAACGATCATTCATAGTTTCAAAAATGGAATTTGACGGACAATCCGAAA
>ERZ827469.1788-NODE-1788-length-18063-cov-3.011051_pt1 | contig 18063 bp, 15 predicted proteins | sample MGYA00519917_ERZ827469 | MGnify/ENA primary metagenome ERZ827469 (study PRJEB31778, sample SAMEA3449314) | human gut metagenome | biome: human gut; feature: human-associated habitat; material: faeces | place: United Kingdom | collected 2010/2012 ... | reverse complement strand
TCTTCCGTATAACCGCCTTTTGCTTCCCACCAGGTCGCATCGCGGTGATACTCATTGACAATGTAATCAATAATCTTCAACGGCTTCTTTTTGGTAAATATTACCACTTCCGTGTTAATATTCTGCGTATGAGCCCGATCCGTCATCAACATACTTACTGCCGAATATATAATGCTATATACTGCCGTAGGAAGTCCGAACAATACTGCACAAACAATATAAATAACTGCATTTACCGACAGTGACACTTTGCCAACACTAAATCCTTTAAACCGTTTGGTAAAAATCATACCAACAATATCCAAACCACCGCTTGATCCACCAGATTGCAATGCTATCCCAATTCCTGTTCCTCCAAAAATTCCACCAATTATGCTTGCAGTAAGGGAATCCCTTACAATTGGTATCGCCGGTATCGGAATCAAACTAAGAAACAATGTTTGACTCACCACACAAACCAATGTCCGAAAGAAAAATTTCTTACCGACAAATACATAGGCAAGTACAAACAATGGAATATTCAAAAGCATGTTAATAATACCCGCAATATCCGTTGTCCCGGATGCCAAATGAAAATAACGCACCAATACCGTACGAATCACCTGACTAATTCCCAAAACACCACCATTATAAAGATTTGCCGGTACGATAAAAAGATTAATACCCGCTGAAAAAACTAACATACCAACCACTGCAACCACATTTCGCTGCCAAAATTCCCGCTTTGTATTCATATCATCGCCTCTTTTCTCAAAATGTATGTTTTGCGCCGCATTTCTTTCTCTTATTTTAACAAATTCTTTCTATTTTTGCTAGTTATGAACTTATAACCTTGAATAACTATGGTTGGTAATATTGCCAGTCCAAAAATAGTTGCATACTCTATTCCACTTAATGGAGTTACCTCAAAAAGTATCTGCAATCCCGGCAGAAAAAGCACTGCAGCAAGTAGTAATGTTCCCGCTGCAAAAGCACCGATGCTCCATAGATTCGTAGAAAATTTCAAATCTACCAGCGAACGCTCGCTCCGACAGGTAAAGCCGTGCCAATGTCAGGGTAGCAAATGCCATTGTAGCCCCCATTGCATCGCTCCTATTCAACCCTATACAAAAAGCTGCCATTGTTGCTGCTGCAATAAGCGCACCATAGCCAAAGAGATGGCTCACAAATTTTCCTGTAAGAATACCTTCCTCCGGGTTTCTCGGCTTTTGCTTTAATAATTCGGGATCCGATGGCTCCATTCCAATGGCAAGTGCCGGCAGCGAATCTGTCAACAAATTTATAAAAAGAAGATGAACCGGTTTGAAGGGTGATGGGAGTGCCGCTACCGAGCAAACAAGTACCGCAATAATTGCAGCCATGTTTCCGGAAAGCAGAAACTGTATTGCATTTTTTATATTACGATACACGTTTCTTCCATTTAACACAGCCTTAATAATGGTAGCAAAATTATCATCCGCTAAAATCATAGAGGAGACATCCTTTGATACTTCTGTTCCTGTAATTCCCATTGCCACACCAATATCCGCTTTCTTTAGTGCCGGTGCATCATTTACTCCATCTCCTGTCATAGCTACAATGCGGCCTTTCTTTTGCCAGTTTCTCACAATTCGTATTTTGTTTTCCGGTGAAACCCTTGCATAAACAGAAATTTCTTCCAAAAGCCCATCTAATTCTTCGTCACTCATAGCATCTAATTCCTGTCCCGTCACCGCCAAATCATTTTTTTGGAAAATGCCTATCTTTTCCGCAATTGCCTCTGCTGTTACTTTATGATCTCCGGTAATCATAACTGTGCGAATTCCAGCCTGTCTGGCTGTCTGTACAGCATCCACTGCTTCCTCTCTCGGTGGATCAATCATTGCTGCCAAACCGACAAAGATAAATCCATTTTCCTCTTCCAACGTCAGTTTCTTGCCCTCATTAACCTCTTTATATGCAAAAGCAAGTACTCGGAGACCATTTTCAGAAAACTTCTGATTCTGTTGCAAAATTTTCTCTTTCATCTTGTCAGTCATATCACGATTTCCACCAATCTCGGCACATTTTACGCATCGTTCCAGTAAAACATCCACTGCACCTTTCGTTAGTATCATCGTTATACCATGCAGGCGGTATTTGGTGCTCATAAGCTTACGTTCTGAGTCAAAAGCAAGTTCTTCCATTCTTGGTATCATTTCACGAATGACCTCTTCCGAAATTCCAGCCTTTGTCAATCCGGCTTTTTGTGCCATTGTCAAAAGACAGCTCTCTGTGGGATCTCCAATTTCCTTTTTCATTTGAACGGAAGCGTCATTATTCAAAATCGCGTTGTACAAAAAAATTCTGTGAAGCGGTTCCGTTAGCTTAAGGCTCTCTGGCTTAACAACAGTATGATTAATATATATATCTGTTACCGTCATTTTGTTTTGTGTCAGCGTTCCTGTCTTATCCGAACAGATTACTGACACACACCCGAGGCTTTCCACCGCTTTTAATTCCTTAATAATGGCATTCTCCTCTGCCATTTTCCTTGTTCCCATGGCTTGCACAATCGTAACAATAGAACTAAGCGCCCCTGGAATTGCCGCCACAGCAAGAGCCACAGCAAACATTAATGAATCCAGTATTGGCTGTTTCTGACAAATTCTCAGCACAAACACTATTGTGGAAATAATCATGATTACAATAGCAAGCTTTTTTCCAAAATCATCTAAACTTTCCTGCAAAGGTGTTTTCCTCTCTTGTGTGGCATTCATGAGTTCCGCAATCTTTCCCATCTCCGTTTTCATTCCTGTCGCCGTTACTAACACCACCGCACGTCCCTGCGCAACCAATGTACCGGAATATACCATGTTGATTCGGTCTGCCAATGCCACCTCTTCCTCAATAGCATCTTCTGATTTATCCACATTTGTGGATTCCCCGGTAAGAGAACTTTCATTAACCTGAAGCGAATAATTATCCAAAATACGTCCATCTGCTGCAATCATGTCCCCTGCTTCCAGAAGAAGAATATCCCCTGGTACAATCTCTTTAGAAAAGATTTTCATTTTTTTACCATCACGAAGTACTTTTGCATGTGGTGATGAAAGTGCCTTGAGAGAATCAAGCGATTTTTCTGCCTTGAGATATTGAACCGTTCCAAGCACAGCATTCATCACAATAACAACAAAGATTACAACCGTACTCTCCACATTTCCGGATAACATCGACACAACTGCGGCAATCATTAAAATAATAACCAGCAAATCCTGAAACTGCTCCGCAAAAATGCGCACCGGACTTTTTTTCTTTGTTGCTTGTAACTGATTTTCCCCTATTTTCTGCCTTATTTCCTGCACCCTGCTTTCTGTCAGTCCTTTCTCCGAGACATGTTGGTGTTGGAGTATTTCTTCCTTGGTCATCCGGTAAATTTCTTTCATCTTTTCTTTCCTTTCTCTGATTAATAACAATTTCAAAGTTTGCAGCCCGCCTCAATAAACAAGACTTTTTGTGCATGCAAAACACATGCACAAAAAGTCTTGTTCAACAAATCTAATTTGTCCCGTAAATTCCGGATTCTTTCATCAAATCGTACTGACGAAATCTACACCTCGCCTTTTGGCGTGGAACTACTCCCTCTTTGCGGGTTGTTCTTATCTTATCACATATTCTTTTCCTTGTAAACAGTTGCAATGAATCCCTACATCAATTCTTTTCCATCCGAAAAAGCATTTCCTACAATTTCTGTAACTTTCACATACTTATTATTAAAAGGGTCAAATGAAATCGGCTCAACTTTTGCAACGTCAACCTCACCGTCCGGTGTAAGAGCACTTTCATCCACGCTGACATTTACAATCTCGCCTACCATGTGGCCGCTTTTCTCGTCATAGCTGACAAGCTTACATTCTACACAAACAGCCAGTTCGTTAATAACAGGGGCATCAACAAACTCAGCCTTGCTTACCGTGAAGCCTGCCTTTGCCAGTTTATCTGGTGTGTCATTTGCAGAAGCAAGTCCTACATAATCACATTCTTTCACGTGTGCAGCATCTGCCATGCTGATGGTAAACGCCTTCTTTTTCAAAATATTTTCCGTTGATTTGTGACGGGCACTAATACACATGGTTACTTCAGAGCCACCACTAATACCGCCCCAGGCAGCATTCATAGCATCCGGTGTACCGTCTTCTCCGTAACTTGCCAGAATAAATACCGGCTGTGGATACGTGTAAGGTTTTGCTCCAAAATTTTTTCTCATAACAGTTCCTTCCTTTCTTAAGATATTTATTGATTGAAATTCCATAAAAGTTTATGGAATGACAACTCATTCTTATTCATACCACACACAGCGGACAGCATATACTTTACTGCCATAATCCGACAGTTTTGTAAGCTTATTCTCCAGTGGGTCCATACAAATATACTCTCCATCTTTTGTCCCCACAATTAAAATAAAATGGTGATAGCTTGTGAGTGTCTGCCTATGAACCTTCACAATCGGATAATGATTTTGCTTCAGGCACTCATCTATATGAGCAGCCGAAACATCCGAATAAACCTTCGTGTGAAATCCATTGATGGCATCAAGCAGCCCCCATTGAAGATTCCCCTCGCCGTCATATACCTGATTATCTGATAATAATTGATTCAATTCACCGGGCGTCAATACATTGTCGCTCGCTGATATCGCCGTGGCAATACTTGTAATAATACAGCCGGACGATTCCATATCAAACTTAGACTCTCCTAACTTATCGTCTTTCCACCGGTCATCATCCTGACGGTATGCTTTCAATTTTTCATTCACTGGATAGGTACTGTCGCAGCGAACCTCAACACCGCCTCTGTTTTTCATATACTGCCATGCCAAAAGTGCACCGGCAGCCACCACAATTACAAGTATCACAATTGCAATAATTCTCTTTTTCATCTTAGTTTCTCCTCCCAGACTTTTTCATAACTTCACATAAAAAGGGAGAAAAACCAAATGTCTTTCCCCCTTGAAAGTGTCAATCTTATTTCTTATAATCCTTTGGAACGGTTGTATGCAGCACAAATCATATTTGAGTTTTTAATCAAAATGTGCATTGCAAAAAACGGTCCGATACCACACAGAAAAGCGCCAAAAATGCACCACATCAATACGGTCGTACCATTTTCCTGGAAATTTAAATTGTAACGAACAGCGTTTGCCGCTAAACGATTTCCCAATTTGTAGTACCAGTAATAAGCATAAATACCGCAGGTAATGAATGACAGTAAAATAAATGCAACAAGTCCTGAAGTCTGCTCACCATCTCCCTCGCAGGCAATATTAACTTCCTCAGCCAATTTGTAAATGAAGTAATAACCGTATATGCCACAGGTAACCAGTGAAAGTAAAATGTATGTAACAAGCGAGCGGTCTTCTTTTAATCTGCCGCCGGAATATGGTGGAGGTGTACTTCCCGTTCCTCCTTGGAAATTCTGCTTCACATCTTCAAAAGCATTTCCTAATTCCTGTTCACTTTTGTTAAACACATCCTCTGCTGCCTGTTTTACCTTTTCTCCTGTTGAACACGGTTTACCACAAGACGGACAGAATTTTGTTCCATCCGGGACTTGTGCGCCGCAATTTGCACAAAACATATGTCTCCTCCTTTAGCTTAAAATTTTTTGAATGAGTAAAACCATACATCCCTTTGCCGGTTGAAACACAACCACCTGATGGTCCCCCCATATCATTCTATACAAATAAACAATACCATATAACGCTATCATTGTAAATATAAAACCTTTGTAAAACACTGGTTTTACACGCTTTTTCAATAAAATGACCAGTAATATAACCGGTGGCGTAAAAAATAGGGGATGAAAGTAAAATGCCCGTGCAAAATCCAGATGAAAAACTGCTATCCACGCTCTGGACATTCCACACCCTGCACATGAAATACCGGTCAGAAATTTAATCGGGCACGTGATGCCAAAGCCCTCTAAAACCAGATATAACAACACAACCACCGCAATTGCCGAAACAATATGAACCCGGTTTTCTTTCTTCTCCAACTTACAGCTCCTTCCTACTCCTTGTTTTGAAATAAAAATCCCGGTGCTGTTTTTCCAATTATCAAAATAACAATTACTCCGATGATAATGTTTGGCAGCATATAAGAACCATTGTAGATTAAGCTATAGTAAACAACGCTCCAACCCTTTGGTGCATAACTTCCCCACAAAAGCCATCCAGACAAAAAACTGCACAGAAAACGCAGTGCCCCACATATTGCAGTTCCAACTGCCGCACCTATAAGCTTATTCTTAAATAGCGGAAGAAAAAGACCTGCCAGTCCAAGTACCGTAAAGGCAAAAAGATAATCTAATAGTACACATCCAATCATTGCAGGAATCGTAGCGCAGTACATTACATTACTAAAGCCTAATATAAGCTGAATGATGCCATGTACGGCTGCCGTAAAAGTTCCCCATTTTACTCCATGACGAAGCCCCATAATGACTAACGGAATCATTTCCAGTGTAATACTTCCGCCCATCGGCATATCATAAAGTTTGATATAACTAAGGACAAATGCCATAGCAATCATTAATGCCCCTTCAACTAATAAAAATGTTTTCTTTGATGTATTTGTATTCATATGAATTCCCCTTTTCTGTGTAAAATAAAATTTATAGTCTCATTCTAACAAGCATGAGAAGAAATGGCAAGTTCTGCCTTTTCTATAATCTGCGGTAATTTTCAAGAAGTTTACGCAAATCACTGATTTCCTCCAGCAAATGTTTCCCGATATCCGTATCCTTTACAAACATACGCTGCAAATCTTTTTCGATAATCTCAGAAGAGGATTCAATATCCGTATTATTCATCAAAGCGTCTTCCACTGAAGTAAATGGGGTATGCGCTTTCAGCCTTAACCCATGCGAATTAAAAATCAAGGTATAGCCGGCAATCCCTGTCGCTTTATTCATGGAGCGGCAGAAACCGCCATCAATTACAAACAGCCTTCCTTTTGCCCTGACCGGATTTTCCCCTTCAATGGCATGGACCGGTGTATGTCCATTGATGATATGGGAATCGTCATCATAAAGCCCAAATTCATGAAGAATCTGGCAGCAAAAACTTTCATCATAATACTTGCTGTAATAAGGATTTGACTCCTCTGTCCACAAACTTTCTTCATCCACATATTCACGTTCGAAAGTCTTAAGTTTTCTTCCACACAAAGGCGACTTTTCTCCGCCCCACAAAAACCACATAAAATCAATATCATCTTTGTCCGGGTTGTCCAAATAAGCGGCTCTTGCTTTTTCCTCGCACTTATCCAACAACGCTTTTCCATGATAATATTTTCCATCAATGCACAATTTATCAAAAGCTCCGTTTTTATCAACTGGAACACACCCGTGATAAATTAAATTTCCGTTGTATACATTGTACATACTTCCTTTTTCATACAGAAAACGAATATGTTTTTGCAGACGCTGGCTCGACACAAAATTCCGGTGCAGCTTCCGCAAAATTTCCGTTTCTTCCTCTGTTAATTCATAAGGATTTTCTAAATCTACGGTTGGAAACGCATTGGTATTCATAGCAACCCATTCGCCCTCAATCATAACCTTATTTTTTGTATCATCCATTTGCCCCAATAACAGCCTGTCACTCATCTCATATTCCGGATGTGCCTTTATCAACTGCCCCTCTAACTTAAAAAGGATAACGGTAACCGCTGCTAATGCTGCCTTTATGCCATCCTCAATTCCATACGTTTTCATACCAAAAAGAATCAACTGCCTTAAGCTGATTCCATAGGCATTTTCTAAAATTTCAACATTATCATATTTGAGGTTATTACGAATCACACTGCATATGCACGCATCATTTCCACAGGCAGCTCCCAACCATAAAATATCATGATTTCCCCACTCAATATCCAGTGAATGATAATCATACAATAAATCCAGTATTTTATCCGCACTCCCCCCTCGGTCAAAAATATCTCCGACAATGTGAAGGTGGTCAACAGCCAATCTCTTAATCAACTGCGACAGTGCGATAATAAATTCATCTGCATCCTCCAGCTCAATAATCGTCTGTAATATCTGCTTATGATACCGAATCTGGTTTGCATCTTCATCTTCCTGCGCATGCAAGAGCTCGTCAATAATATAAGCATAGTCCTCCGGCAGTGCCTTCCTCACTTTTGACCTTGTATACTTGGAAGATGCATTTTTACAGATGCGGATCAGGCGGTATAAGGTGACTTTGTACCAGTCCTCCAAATTATCTTCCGTCTTTAACACCTGTTCCAACTTCTGTTCCGGGTAATAGATCAGCGTGGCGATCGCTTTTTTCTCCGCCGCGCTGATTGCATTGCCAAATTCATCCTCTATTTTCCGCTTGATGGCACCGGATCCATTTTTTAGCACATGTAAAAACTGGTCGTACTCCCCGTGCACATCTGTGATAAAATGTTCTGTTGCTTTTGGCAGGCTAAGAATCGCCTGTAAATTGATAATCTCTGTCGCCGCTGTGGCAATGGTCGGATACTGATTTGATAAACTTTTTAAATAACGCAGGTCGGTCTGCTCCATAGTATTCCTCATTTCTTTTTCACGTTCATTTGCTGCTTTTTTATCTTAGCATAGGAAATGAGCGGGGGCAACCAACGTTAATTTATTGTCAATGCTCTACGCGATCGTAGCCTTGATCACATCCCCCATATCATAGAATCCCGCCGGTTTTCCGGACAGGAATTTTGCCGCCTGCACAGCGCCCTTTGCAAATACACTTCTGGAATATGCAGTATGCTTAAACTCGATCACCTCGTCAAGTCCTGCAAAGATCACCTCATGTTCTCCTACGATGCTGCCGCCACGCACTGCAGAGATACCGATCTCTGTTTTTTCTCTCTTTTTGCGCTCTTTGCTGCGGTCATAAGTATAGGTATATGCATTGTCAAGTGCCTCATTCATGGAATCGGCAAGTGCAAGTGCCGTACCGCTCGGCGCATCCAGTTTCTGGTTGTGGTGTTTTTCGACGATCTCCATATCAAAACCGGCCGGTGCTAAAATGGTTGCAGCCTGTTTTAACAGCTCCATTAACATATTGATTCCAAGCGACATGTTGGCAGATTTTAATACGGCAACTTTTTTCGATGCCCCGTCCACCTTTTTTAACTGCTCCTCAGAAAGTCCTGTCGTGCAGAGTACTACCGGGATCTGCTTGTCCACACTATATACCAAAAGATCATCCACTGCTTTTGCGTTGGAAAAATCAATGATCACATCCGCTGCCACATCACAGACAGAAATATTTGGAAATACCGGGTAATCGTTTTTGATGCCATCGTAGAGGTCAATTCCTGCCACGATCTCAATATCTGCATCTTCCTTGCAGATTCCTGTGATCACCTGTCCCATTTTTCCGTTACATCCACTCATAATTGCTCTTATCATGTTGTTTTTCCTCTCTTTTCTTTATTTAAAGCAACACCGGAAACGCTGCAAACCAACATTTCCGGTGTTTTTTCAAATCTGGCTTTCCGTGTTCCACTGCCCCTTACGCCAGCTTGATCCCATAATTCTTCATTGCTTCCGCAAGTTTTGCAGCATTGGCATCTGTCATCTCTGTGAGTGGGGAACGAAGCGGTCCTGCCTCCATGCCCATCAGATTCAGCGCTTTCTTAACAGGGATCGGGTTCACTTCGGAGAACAGCGCCTCAATGAGCGGCTGTGCCTTTAGCTGGATCTCCATTGCTTTTTTCGTATCTCCGTCAAAGAATGCCATACACATATCATGTACATCCTTCGGTGCCACGTTTGACCATACGGAGATCACACCGATTGCTCCGATCGACATTAACGGTACTACGATTCCATCCTCGCCGGAATACAGATCAAGCTTTCCATCCGTTAAATACATGGTCTTTGCTGCCTGTGCAACATTTCCGGTTGCCTCTTTGATCGCAACGATGTTTTCAACATCATGGTACAGTTTTGCAGCTGTCTCCGGAAGGATATTGCATCCGGTACGGCTTGGAACATTGTACATAATAATAGGAAGTTTTACAGAATTTGCAATCTCTGTGTAGTAGCGGATCAGACCTCCCTGTGTTGCTTTGTTATAATATGGAGTTACGCAGAGCAGTCCATCCACGCCGGCTTTTTCCGCTTCTTCCGAAAGGTGGATTGCCTCTCTTGTACAGTTTGAACCGGTTCCTGCAACGACCGGAATACGGTGTTTTGCAAATTTAACAGCAGCTTTGATCACCTCTGCATGCTCTTCTGTCGTCAGCGTAGAGCTCTCACCTGTTGTACCTGCGATAATGATACAGTCCGTTCCCTGATTGATCTGATACTCGATCATCTGCTCTAATCTGTCATAATTTACTTCCTCATTGTTTTTCATTGGTGTTACGATTGCCACACCGGCTCCTTTAAAAATAGACATATTAATAATCCTCCTGGTTCCTGTATTATGATACGTTAGGATACACTGCTTTGTGCACACGGTATTTTATTTATTCATAGGACATAATTTCCCTTTGAATTAAAAAAACCGACTCTGATGAGCCGGTTCGTAAATTCTAATCATATGTATTACCCAGTATATGTCGAATCCGATAGCGCCCCATCTTTCTGCCTTTTCAGCTTAAGATGACAGTCATAAGGTTCTTTACCTTATGCCCAGGAACATATCCGCAGCAAATATACTCCTTCGGCGTTCTTTCCTTTTATCCTCCATCCTCTGCTTCTGCCACATCCGGAAAACTACTCTTAAAGCACGCAACCTCTATCAAGCAATATGTATCTTTTAGCAATCATAGCACCATCTATTTCTACTGTCAATCCAATTCCTCTAAAAAATCAATTTTGCTGACGGATACTTCGTATGCAACCCTTTTTTCCGTCTGCGTCTCCGATAATTTTTTGACATATTCGCGGCTCTGGATCCTGCCCCAGATCTGCACATGTCCGCCCACATCAAAACCGGAGGCAAATCTTGCATTTCGTCCCCAGCAGATGCACGGAATGTAATCTGATTTTCCATAAGAGCGGTTCACAGCGATCAGAAGATCTGCGATCTCTCTTCCAAGCGGTGTTTTCCGGTAAATTGGCTCCTTACATACATAGCCGTCTAAAAAGATCTGGTTGCTCTTTACCTCATCGTCAATCTCGTCTAAAAATTCCAGTTCTCTCACAAAAACGGAAAGTACAAGCCGGTTTTTCTTTTCCTCGTGCCGGTTGAATGAGCGGAACTGTCCTGTCACATAAATATTCTGTCCGACCATGTCCTCATTGACATCGATCAATCGTTCCGAAATCATCAATGGTATGTAATCCATATAATTGCTGAGACGGTTGACTGCCACGTCGACCATATAAAATCCCTCTCCGTACACTTCGTGGCTGAACCGGAAATCCGATACAATCTCCCCCACGATCGACACCTGGTTGTTTTCAAACATTTTATCTGCCATGAATATTCTCCCTTCCTTGCGGTCATACACCTATATTTTTTTGTGCGTTTTTTCTTTTCGAACCGTTTCTGCCCGGTATGACCTGCCTGACATAATATTTTTACCATGTATCACATTCAAATTTTCATGGAACATGTCGATAAGAAAACGAATGTAATGACAACTTTTGTCAGGTTTTTGAATAAAAAAATATTGCAGAATCCCACAAATATGATAAAATATATAGGTTGGTTTTTTAACCTTATGTTACAGTTAATACATTTCACACAGGAAAGAGAGATTTTGTATATGAAAATGAAACGTGAAGATGTCCGTAATATTGCCATTATTGCACACGTTGACCACGGTAAAACAACACTGGTCGATGAGCTGCTAAAGCAGAGCGGCGTATTCCGCGCGAATCAGGAAGTTCAGGAACGTGTCATGGACTCTAATGATATCGAGAGAGAACGTGGTATCACGATCCTTTCAAAAAACACAGCCATTACCTATAAAGGTACAAAGATCAATGTCATCGATACTCCTGGTCATGCGGACTTTGGTGGTGAGGTTGAGCGTGTCCTTAAAATGGTAAACGGTGTTATCCTTGTCGTTGACGCATTCGAGGGTGTTATGCCTCAGACCAAATTCGTACTGATGAAAGCATTAGAACTTTCTCTTCCGGTTATCGTATGTTTAAATAAAGTAGACCGTCCGGAAGCCCGCCCGAACGAGGTTGTCGATGAAGTACTTGAGTTATTCATGGACTTAGACGCATCCGATGAGCAGTTAGACTGTCCGTTCCTGTTTGCATCTGCAAGAGACGGTTATGCCGTTCGCGAGATCGGAGATCTTGTAAATAACAAAAAAGATATGACACCTCTGTTTGAGACCATCATTGATTACATTCCGGCTCCAGAAGGTGATCCGGATGCAAACACACAGGTACTCATCAGTACCATCGATTACAACGAATATGTCGGACGTATCGGTATCGGTAAAGTCGACAACGGATGCTTAAAAGTAAATCAGGAAGCTGTTGTGGTAAACCATCATGAACCGGACAAACAGAAAAAAGTCCGCATCAGCAAATTATATGAATTTGACGGCTTAAATAAAGTAGATGTCGCAGAAGCAAAGATCGGATCGATCGTAGCAATCTCCGGTATCGCAGATATCCACATCGGAGATACGATCTGTGCACCGGAAAATCCGGTTGCAATACCGTTCCAGAAGATTTCTGAGCCTACGCTTTCCATGAACTTCATGGTAAACGACAGCCCGCTCGCCGGACAGGAAGGTAAATTCATCACTTCCCGCCATTTAAGAGACCGTCTGTTCAAAGAATTAAATACCGATGTTTCTCTGCGTGTAGAAGAGACAGAGAGTCCGGACTGCTACAAAGTATCCGGCCGTGGTGAGCTTCACTTATCCGTTTTAGTTGAGAACATGCGCCGTGAAGGTTATGAGTTTGCAGTCAGCAAAGCAGAAGTTTTATACCACACAGACGAGAACGGTAAAAAGACAGAGCCTATGGAGATCGCTTACGTCGATGTCCCGGATGAGTTTACCGGTACTGTTATCGATAAATTAAGCCAGCGTAAAGGTGAGCTTGTCAATATGAAACCGATCACCGGCGGTTACACCCGTCTGGAGTTTAATATTCCATCCCGTGGTCTCATCGGTTACCGTGGAGATTTCATGACAGACACCAAAGGAAACGGTATCATCAATACCATTTTCAACGGCTATGCTCCTTACCGTGGTGAGATCGCATACCGTAAACTTGGTTCCCTGATCGCATTTGAATCCGGCGAATCCGTAACTTATGGTCTGTTCTCTGCCCAGGACCGCGGTACTTTATTTATCGGACCTGGCGAAAAAGTTTATGCCGGAATGGTCATCGGTTCCTGTGCAAGAGCTGAGGATATCGAGTTAAACGTATGTAAGAAAAAACATCTTACCAATACACGTTCTTCTTCTGCTGATGAAGCACTGACACTGGTTCCGCCAAAAGTTTTAAGTTTAGAGCAGGCGCTTGACTTCATCGATGTCGATGAGCTTCTGGAGGTAACACCGGAGAGCCTTCGTATCCGTAAGCGTATCTTAGATCCAACCTTACGCAAACGTGCTAATATGAAAAAATAATTTTTCACTAACAAAAAAGATGATTTGTACTCCCGCAGGTACGAATCATCTTTTTGTTTATGGCAGCACTTTTTCTCACAATCTGTAATATTTATTATTTTCTCACGACTGTTCTTCCATATCGGCATCGTAAAATGCCCGGCTGTTCTTTCCGTTTTTCTTTACTTTATACATTGCATGATCCGCCGCAGCGATCACTTCTGTACTGTTCTTTCCATCTTTCGGATACACCGCAATGCCGATACTCGATGCCAGATACTGCTCTCCACCGGCAATCCGATAAGGTATTTTAAATGTGTCTAAAATCTTCATTGCATAGGAATCTATCACTTCTTTCTGACCGCTTTGCACAATTGCAACAAATTCATCCCCCGCCAGCCGGTAAACCTCGAATACGTCATCCACCAGTGCTCCGGCACGCGCAGCCATTTCCTTAAGCACCGCATCCCCTTCGTTGTGTCCATAGACATCATTGATCCGTTTAAAATTATCCATATCAAACATGATCAGACCAAACGGTTCTTTTTCCCTGATCCGGTACTGCAGGTCTTCCATAAACACACGCCGGTTCAAAAGTGAAGTCAGCGCATCATAGCGCGCCATAAAATTTAATTTTTTATTGAGCGAGCTGATCGTATCGTTTACTTTTCTTTTATGCATATTATCCCGGACAAGCCAGATGATAAACAAAACCATGATCCCACCGATCACAGATGTGATACGGATCACTTTTCCATACTGCTCCATAAAAGTTTCTTCGTGATTGATGATCTTTGCATCATCCGGTAACATGCTGCGCGAAATTCCAAAACGCTTCATAACCGTCTCATCAAAGCAATATGTCATCGGTGAATCTGTTATGACATCCATATTCTCACATGGTTCACCATTTAAAATTTTAAGAGCCATCTCCCCGGCGATCTCGCCCATCTCTTCATGGGAAACGATCTCACCTCCAAGCAGTCCTTTCCCCATACCTATCGATATACCGGAAAACATGGGAATATGTGCCCGGCTGCTCAGCATCTGGACAGACTCTGCCGATGCATAAACATTTCCATCCTTATCATTACTGCATAAAATATATAAAAGAATCGTACTCTCATCGAAAGATTCTACGCTCTTAATCAGATCTTTCTGTGAAAATTCTGATGCATTGATATCACTAAACTCCAGATCCGGAAATTCATCTTTGTAAGAATAAAATTCCTTTCTTGCACTAAGCCCGGTTACCGTATTGTCAACAATTGCAACAATATGTGCTGCTTCCGGATATATCTTTTTGGCAAGTGCTATGGTATTTCCATAAGTCTGATTTTCTATGATTCCTGTTACATTGGGATTGTAATCCATCGCCAGCGCTTTTGAAACATTATTGACCCCTTCAAAAACAATCGGCGTATTCCCAAAAATTTTCCGATATACAAGCACAAAATTATACGCCGCATCATCTCCCACTATGACCACGTCATAAGCTGGTACCTGGCTTAAATAATAACTCAGGCTCTTGTAAAATAAATGTACATTTTCCGCTGTATCGACATTCTTAGTATCCATAAACTTATAGTCTATGGTCACATCATCCCCCAGTGATTTTCTGATTCCATCAATCTGCTGTGGAATCGTCTCCCATGCATAGGAATAGGAACTGATGAACAGCACACGTCCTCTTCCTGTTTCTTTTGCATTGACCGGAAAACTTCCCCCTATCCATAGCAGTACAAAAAGAAGTGCTGCCAAAATACAGCCTTTCTCTACTTTATGATTTTTCATATGTGTCCCCCGATTTTTATGCAGCATAACTTTCATTCTGTATGTTTAGATTTTAATTTCTTCAAACTATAATCTAAATTTTCCACCCAATTGTATAAAAAGTCAACATAATTCATCATTTTTTGTCACTTTTTTCCAATTTTTCTTTCTGTTTTTTCGCCCGCTGTAAATAATTTTCCTTCATATCAAAAGTCCTCTTCCACTCTTTCGTTCCTTTCACTTTGTGCACTTCGGAACGGTTTTTATATAAAAACCGTGTCAGATTATAACAGTCCACCCAAATCTCATGCCCACTCTCCCTCCACTCCTCATCAAAGATCAGCTCGAGTCCGTAATGAAGATGTACAGTATCTATATTGTTGACATTTTCTTTTGTACTGTAACCGGTGTGCCCCATATAGCCGATCACATCCCCTGCCGTCACAAGATCTCCCTCTTTTAATTTTGCCTGATATGGGTAATCCTGACGCAGATGCGCATAATAATAATATCTCTTTTTATCCGGACTGCGGATTCCAACACGCCAGCCTCCGTACTGATTCCAGCCCAGAGCCTCCACATATCCTGTTTCAATGCAGATCACAGGCGTACCGATCTGTCCCATCATATCATGTCCTAAATGCTGTCTTTTATATCCATAGCTTCTCGACACGCCAAAATCATCATAATCACTGTACGGAAATCCCTTTGCGATCGGGGAAAATGCTTTCAGTCCATATTTTTTCACATAGGGACCACCCTCACTCTCCTGTATCTCATACTCGCCGACCAGACCGCCAAGCACCGCCGAATATGCCTCCTTATAATAGGAAAAATACTTGAGCTTCTCTGCCGCCTCATCAAATGTCAGCTCCTTATTTTTCACTTTCTCTGCCGCCTCATTCAGTTCTGACACTGCTGTCGCGCCAAACTTCCCGCCATTTTTCGCTGCCACATAAGAAAGTAAGTCGATCCAGTCGATATGCATTTCACTTCCATATGTGTCCACGTCACACTCATATGCCTTGCACAACGCCTCATAAGACACATTAAAATCCACCCACCGGATCGTCCCGTCCGATGTGGCAGTAACTGTTTTCCCCCCTGTTCCTGCCGTATTTTCCCATAAAATAAAAGCAGCCATAAGAAGGATGACTCCCTCTAAAATAATGGCTGCTTTAATACGCTGACACCAGGTTTTCCTGCCTGCTGATATCATGTTCATGACACTCCTCCTACCCTGCCATTCTTTTCCATTCATTATATGAGGCGGGATGAAAAATAATCATGCATTTTTATTATTTACTTTCCTGGCACGCACTGCACATTCCATACAAAATTGAATTTTTGCACTGCAGTTTAAACCCGTGATCTTTTAAAATGTGCTCTGAGATTTCATCCATAAACTCACATTCCAGATGGATGATCTTCCCACATTTCACACACTGCAGATGCAGATGTTCCTCACAGTGGTGTCCTAATTCCACATACTGATATACCGCCTGATTGCCCTTTTCGGCAACGTATTTGATTACCGTGCCATCCTTTGCCAGCTTATCTAAATAACGGTAGATCGTCGTGATATTGACCTCACAGTCCTGCGCTTTCAGATAATGGTCGATATCCGCCACAGCGACTGTCCGGTCACTGTTCTTCTTTAAAAATTCCAAAATCTTTTTACGGCTGATCGTCGCATAACCACTTCCCGGCATATTCCTCGTACCTTCCTGTTTCCTTTATTTAAAACACAATCCCACACACTCTTATGATAACACCCCAGAACACGCCCAGTCCATACAAAGCCGCAACAATTCCGGCATTCTGCTTCCAGTCACGGTTCAGACGGAACAAAACTAACAGTCCGACGCCGGCATTCACAAGCAGTCCAGACATCATGGCGCCCGCTCCGATGATACCGCCTAAATAAAGTTCTGTGATCACAACTGAGGATGCACAGTTTGGGATCAGTCCGACAAGTGCTGCTACTGCCTCACCCACAAGCGGCATTGCAGTAAAAAAGCCTGCAAGTGTATCTTCCCCGATGAACCCGATCACTACATTTAAAAGGAAAGAAATGATCAGAATATACACAAAAATCTTTAAGGTATGTTTGAATGCAGACCGGAAAATGCCGTCCTCGCAGCTGCAGTGTTCTTCCTCACATACCACATGGATGTCCATTTCTTTTTCATGCTTTTTCATCACACCCACATATAAAAACTCCACAACAAGTCCGGAAATCATACCAATGATGACCTTAGCTGCAAGGATCTTAACGATCACGACAGGTGCAACCGCCTCTGAGATCATGATCGGAAGCATCTCATCGGAGGTCGATAAGAAAATCGCAAGCAGTGTTCCGACCGTGATCACATGTCCCGCATAGAGGCTTGACGCCGCTGCAGAAAAGCCACACTGTGGGATCACTCCAAGCAATGCACCCCAAACAGGGCCGCTTTTTCCAGCGCTCCTGATACGGTTCTTTGCCTTTCCTCCAGTCTTATGCTCTAACTCTTCCATCAAAAGGTATGTGATAAACAAAAACGGAAGTAATTTTACACTATCTAATAAAGTATCTAAAATAATATCTAACATATTGCACCCCATTTCCTGCATGACATGTATGTCGATTTCTTACATTTGCGACCAATTTGTATTTGCAATCAGTTTGTATTTGCAACTTGTTTGCATTTTTATTATACGCAGAAATATCAGAATGTCAAGCTTTTCCCGAAAGAGATTT
>ERZ827469.1778-NODE-1778-length-18130-cov-7.734606_pt1 | contig 18130 bp, 16 predicted proteins | sample MGYA00519917_ERZ827469 | MGnify/ENA primary metagenome ERZ827469 (study PRJEB31778, sample SAMEA3449314) | human gut metagenome | biome: human gut; feature: human-associated habitat; material: faeces | place: United Kingdom | collected 2010/2012 ... | reverse complement strand
TCCTCAATCTGAAGCAGGTTCGTTTTATCCGCACAGTCGATAATCAGGATGCCGAAAAAGTATCCATTAACGTTGCGGGTGTTACGGAGCTGACTGCCGGATATATCTCGAACTATCTGTCGTTCTTCAAGGTGCTGAATCCCGACCTGGTGATCTGCCACCTCGCTCCCGGTACGAAGATGCAGATGACGCTCACGATCGGCAAGGGCCGCGGCTACGTGCCTGCCGAGGAGAACGCCCCTGCCGAGAGCGAGTTCGGAACGCTGCCGATCGACTCGATCTTCACGCCGATCAAGAACGTGAAATACTCGATCGAAAACTACCGTGTCGAGCAGAAGACCGACTACGAGAAGTTGAATTTGGAAATTACTACCGACGGGTCGATTCACCCCAAGGAGGCTCTGAAGGAGGCCGCCAAGATCCTTATCCAGCACTTCATGCTCTTCTCCGACGAGAAAATCACCGTCAATATGGAGGATACGAACGGAACCGAGGAGTTCGACGAGGATGTGCTCCACATGCGTCAGCTGCTGAAAACCAAGTTGTCGGACCAGGACCTGAGCGTTCGCGCGCTCAACTGCCTGAAAGCCGCCGACGTGGATACGGTGGGCGACCTGGTGAAGCTCAACCGCAACGACCTGCTGAAGTTCCGCAATTTCGGCAAGAAGTCGCTCACGGAGCTGGACGAGCTGCTGGCTTCCCTGAACCTGAAGTTCGGTATGGATGTATCAATCTACAAACTTGACAAAGACTAATTATGAGACACAATAAGAATTTCAACCACCTCGGCCGTCAGGCGGGACACCGCAAGGCGATGCTTTCGAACATGGCCTCGTCGCTGATTCTGCACAAGCGCATCGAGACGACGCTCGCGAAAGCCAAGGCCGTCCGCATGTTCGTGGAGCCTCTGGTGACCAAGTCGAAGGAGGACACGACCCACTCGCGCCGCGTCGTATTCTCGTACCTGAAACAGAAGGAGGCCGTGACGGAGCTGTTCCGCACGATCGCTCCGAAGATCGCCGAGCGTCCGGGCGGCTACACGCGTATCCTGAAGACGGGCTTCCGTCTGGGCGACGCCGCCGACATGTGCATCATCGAGTTCGTGGACTTCAACGAGGCTTATACGCTGGGCATTGCGCCGGCCGCTGCTGCAGAGGCGAAACCCAAGACGCGCCGTTCGCGCAAGAGCGCAGCGAAGAAGACCGATGCCGTCGAGGAGGCTACGGTAGTCGAGGGCGAGGCCAAGAAGGCCGCTCCCAAGAAGGCTGCCGCAGCGAAGAAGCCTGCCGCTCCGAAGTCCGCTTCGGCCAAGGCTGCCGCTCCGAAGGTCGCCAAGAAGACCAACGTGGGCAAGAAGATGTAATTCAACCCTGAAAAGGAGCCGAAAATCCGGATGTTCCGCTTTCGCGGGACATCCGGATTTTTCTGTTTCCGGCGGGGCGAGCGATTGCATGATCGTCCGTCCCCGGGAGGGGCGGCCGTCGTTAGGAGAGGGTGAGCCGATTGCCGTGCGGGAGAAGGGCGGCCGGGGGGGGGAGGCTGTCGGCGGCGGATTCGGCAAGGCTCCGGCCGTTGTCGGATGGAACCGGGAAGGGCGGTTTGCTGTTTGCGGGAGGATGGTCTGAACGGCAGGATGCTGCCGGTCGGGTGCATGCGATCGCGTTTTTTCGAAAAAAATACCGGATGAAATGCGGATTTTAGATTCCGTTCAGAATCGAGCCCGATCTTTGTATCGTAAAATAAAACGAAACAGTATTAACCGATAAAAAATTACGATTATGAAAAAGATTCTTGTTGCAGCCGTTCTCTTATTCGCCGGTATCGCTTCTACCTTCGCCGGAGACCGCGAGCGTCCGATCGCCGTGGACAAACTGCCCGCTGTCGCGCAACAGTTCCTCGCGGCCCATTTCAAGGGGCTGACCGTGGCCTTCGCGGTGGAGGACCCGAAGTTCATCGGCTCGGAGTACGAAGTGACCTATACGGACCGGACCGAAGTGGATTTCCGTTCCGACGGCGAGTGGTCCTCCGTGGAGCGGAAGTACGAGGCCGTTCCGGCGTCGGTCGTTCCGGCGCAGATCCAGGAGTATGTCGCCAAGAGCAACTTCCCGAACCAGTATATCCGGAAGATCGAGCGGAACAAGTACACTTGGGAGATCGAGCTTTCGAACGGGCTCGAGATCAAGTTCGACCGTCAGTTCAATGTGATCGGCTTCGACGACTGATCCCCGCGGCTTCCCGCGGATGAAAACGGACCCCTGCTTCCCGATACCGAGAAGCAGGGGTCTTTCGTATTCGCCGGGCTGCCGGATCGCTCCGTGCAGCCGCTTTCTCTCGTGCGGCCGGTTACTTCGTGAAGCCCTTGCCGATGGCGAGGAAGTCCTCCGCCTTGAGGGCTGCGCCGCCGATCAGGCCGCCGTCCACGTCCTCCTTGGCGAAGATCTCGGCTGCGTTCGAGGGCTTGCAGGAACCTCCGTAGAGGATCGGGCACTCTTCGGCCGCCGCGCCGAACTTGGCGGCGAGCACCTTGCGGATGTAGGCGTGGATCTCCTGCGCCTGCTCGGCCGTCGCGGTCTTGCCCGTGCCGATGGCCCAGACGGGCTCGTAGGCGATCACGAGGTTGCGGAACTGCTCTTCCGTGAGGTTATAGACCACCTCCTCGATCTGGGCCTTCACCACGTCGAAGTGCTTGCCGGCCTCGCGTTCCTCGAGGTTCTCGCCCACGCAGTAGATCGGCGTGAGATCGTTGGCATAGACCTGCGCCATCTTCTTGTTGAGCGTGGCGGAGGTCTCGCCGTAGTACTGGCGGCGCTCCGAGTGTCCGAGGATCACGTACTTGCAGCCCAGCGCCGCGATCATCTGTGCGGCGACCTCGCCCGTATAGGCGCCCTTGGCCTCCGTGGCGCAGTCCTGTGCGCCGAGTGCGATGTCCGAACCTTTCAGCGCCTCGGCCACCATCGAGAGGTGGGTGAACGGCGGACATACGATGAAGTTCACGCACGAGCACACCTCGCCGCGTCCTGCGGCGACTCCTTTGGCCAGTTCGACTCCTTCGGCAGGAAGCGTATTCATCTTCCAGTTGCCGGCTACGATTTTCTTTCTCATGGTAGTTATTCTGTTTCGTTAAACGGTAATTTCGTGTTTTCCGCTTTCGGCCGTATCCGGAACCGGCGGTCACTCCCCGGCGCACCAGCCCTTCACCTCCTCCATCGAGGGGGCCTTCAGACCGAGCTTGTTTTTCTTGTTGAAGCCGCAGAGGTCGTTGAAGAACTTGCCCGGGGCGAGTTTCCGGAGCGATTCTACGGTCACGTACCCCATTTTCTGTATGACGGGGACCCACTCCTCGGGAACGCCGATGGCGGTGTAGGCCTCCGCGGGATCCGCGACGGCCTTCTTCTCGGGACGCATCTGCGGGAAGAACAGCACGTCCTGGATCGACGGCTGGCCGGTCATGAACATCGTCAGACGGTCGATTCCGATTCCCATGCCCGAGCAGGTGGGCATTCCGAACTCCAGCGCGCGCACGAAGTCCATGTCGATGAACATGGCCTCGTCGTCGCCCTTCTCCGACAGCCGCAACTGCTCCTGGAAACGCTCCAGCTGGTCGATCGGGTCGTTCAGCTCCGAGTAGGCGTTGCACAGCTCCTTGCCGTTCACGAACAGCTCGAAACGCTCCGTCAGGTCGGGATTCGAGCGGTGACGCTTGCAGAGGGGCGACATTTCGATCGGATAGTCGGTGATGAAGGTGGGCTGTACGAGCTCCTCCTCGCAGTACTGTCCGAAGATGGCGTCGATGAGCTTGCCCTTGCCCATCGTCTCGTCAATCTCGACATTCAGACGCTTGCACGCCTCGCGCAGTTGTTCCTCCGACTGGCCCGTGATGTCGTAGCCGGTCTTTTCGCGGATGGCGTCGGTCATCGTCAGCCGGCGGAACGGGGCCTTGAACGAAACCTCGCGGCCGTCGATCGTAAGCTCCGTCGTGCCGTTCACGGCGAGCGTCACGCGTTCGAGCATCCGTTCGGTGAACTCCATCATCCAGAGGTAGTCCTTGTAGGCCACGTAGATCTCCATGCAGGTGAACTCGGGGTTGTGCGTGCGGTCCATGCCCTCGTTGCGGAAGTTCTTGCCGAACTCGTAAACGCCGTCGAATCCGCCGACGATGAGCTTCTTGAGATACAGCTCCGTGGCGATGCGCAGGTAGAGGTCGATGTCCAGCGAATTGTGGTGCGTGATGAACGGACGGGCCGACGCACCGCCCGGAATGGGTTGCAGAATCGGCGTCTCGACCTCGACGTAGCCCTTTTCGTTGAAATATTCGCGCATCGTGGCCATGATCTTCGCGCGCTTGACGAAGACCTCCTTGACCTGCGGATTGACGATCAGGTCGAGGTAGCGCTGGCGGTAGCGGACCTCCGGGTCGGTGAAGGCGTCGAACGTCCGGCCGTCCTTCTCCTTGACCACGGGCAGCGGGCGGATCGACTTCGACAGCACGGTGAAGCGGCGGCAGTGCACCGACAGCTCGCCCGTGTTGGTGCGGAAGGCGAATCCCTCGACGCCCACGAAGTCGCCGATGTCGAGCAGTTTCTTGAACACGGTGTTGTAGAGCGTCGGATCGCCCTCGGGGCAGATGTCGTCGCGGCGGATGTAGATCTGGATGCGGCCCGTGTGGTCTTGCAGTTCGAAGAACGAGGCGCTGCCCATGATGCGGCGCGACATGATGCGGCCCGCGATGCGCACCTCTCCGTAGTTCTGCTTCGTCTCGTCGTAGTTTTCGGCGATTTCGCGTGCCGTGGCCGTCACCTCGTAGCGCGCGGCGGGGTAGGGCTCGATGCCCAGGTCGCGCAACGCCTTGAGCGACTGCCGGCGCAGCTGTTCCTGTTCGCTGAGTTCGATTGCCATATTTCGGTGTTTTTATCGTTTTCGGATTCGACCCCGCAAAGGTAGCGAAAAAAGGGGAGAATCGCAATTATTCCGCCGCTGCGCTCCCGCCGAACCGCCGGTAGATGGCGTAGGCCGCCCGACCCAGCGCGGCGCCCACGAGCGACCCCCACACGAGGTCCATCGGAAAGTGCTTGCCCAGGTAGATGCGCGAGTAGCAGATCGCCGCGGTGCAGAGCACCATCAGCAGGGTGAACCACCTCCGGCGGACGGCCGGGGCGGAGAGCACGGCCAGCGCCACGATCGTCGCGGCATGGGCCGAGACGGTTCCGTAACGGCCGCTCACGGCCTCGGGCGGCACGTGCACGGCCCAGTCGCCGGCATAGCCTGCGGCGGCGAGGGCGTCGGGCGTCATCCGGCGCAGCGCGTGGAGCGAGTCGGGGGTGATCGCCAGCCCTTCGAGCGAGGGGGTGAACATGGGACGCGGACGCGGCTCGAAGCCGGGGAGCAGGCCGCCCAGCAGCCCGTTGTGCTTGAAGATGCCCGAGACCATGTCCGAGAGCGCCAGCGCGGCGATCATCGCCGCGGTGAAGACCGCCAGGCCGCGCCAGCCCGTGCGTCGCCAGACGAGCCAGAGGATCAGGGCGTAGAGCGGCAGCCACATGGTCGTTCCGGAGAGTGCGAGCATGATGCGGTCCAGTTGCGGCCCTCCGTCGAAATTCAGGGCGAGGAACAGGTCGTGGTCGAAGGTGTACATGTCTTTTCAGAATTGGAAATAGATGAACGGCTGGATGTCGCTCGACTTGATCTGCATGACGAACCAGATCATCGCCGCGGCCATCAACACTTGCAGCACCAGCGGCGCGCAGGTCACGATCCGCTGCGCCGCGGCGTCCGCGCGGCCCGGCAGCATGTGCAGCAGGTAGCCGGCGGCGACGAGGGCGAAGACGCCCGCGTAGCCCGTCAGCACCTGCGGGATCATCGGGGCGTTGAAGTTGTGGACGATCTGGTGCAGCATCAGCTCCACGGTCTGCATCGATTCGGCGCGGAACAGGAGCCAACCGAAGCATACGAGGTTGAACGTGAGAAAGATGCCTGCCGCGCGGCTCCACCGGTTCATCTGCGCGCCGGTGGGTTTCGCTCCGGGAACGGCGGCCAGCCAGAGCTTGTGGAGCGCGAGCGCCGCGCCGTGCAGCCCGCCCCAGAGGATGAAGCGCACCGCCGCGCCGTGCCACAGGCCGCCCAGCAGCATCGTCAGGAGCAGGTTCAGGTAGGTGCGCAGCCGACCCTTGCGGTTGCCGCCGAGCGAGATGTACAGGTAGTCGCGCAGCCACGTCGAGAGCGAGATGTGCCACCGTCGCCAGAATTCGGTGATCGTGGCCGATTTGTAGGGGGCGTCGAAGTTCTTCGGAAAGCGGAAGCCCATGAACAGCGCGATGCCGATGGCCATGTCCGAGTAGCCCGAGAAGTCGCAGTAGATCTGCAGCGCGTAGCCGTAGATGCCCATGAGGCATTCGAAGCCGGAGTAGAGCAGCGGTTCGTCGAAGATGCGGTCCACGAAGTTGAGCGAGATGTAGTCCGAGACGATCGCCTTCTTGAACAGCCCCGTGAGGATCAGGAAGACGCCCGTGCCGAACATGGCGCGTGTGACGACAACGGGATTCTGGCGGATCTGCGGGATGAAGTCGCGGGCGCGGACGATCGGGCCGGCCACCAGTTGCGGGAAGAACGAGAGGTAGAACAGGTAGTCGAGCCAGTTGGACAGGGGCTTGAGCTGGCCGCGGTAAACGTCTATGGTGTAGCTCATCGACTGGAAGACGAAGAACGAGATGCCCACCGGCAGGAAGATGTTCTGGAACTGCAGGAATCCCTGCCCGAAGAGCTGGTTCGCAATGTCGATGAGAAAGTTCGTGTACTTGAAGTAGCCGAGCATCGAGAGGTTCACCAGGACGCTCAGCGCCACGAGCCCCCGCCGTGCGCCGCGCCGCGTCGTGCGGGCCATCGCCCGTGCGATGGCGAAGTCGCTCGCCGCGGCGAAGACGAGCAGCAGGAAGTAGATGCCGCTCGACTTGTAGTAGAAGTAGAGCGAGAAGAGGATGACATAGACGATGCGGGCCATCGGCGCCCGGCGGAATGCGCCGTAGAGGAGCATGAAGCCGGCGAAGAGGAAGAGGAACAGTCCGCTGCTGAATATCAGCGGCGACGAGGCGTCGTAGGCGAGCAGCGCCAGCAGTTTTTCCGGAAGAGCGTCCGCCGAAGGTAGGATCATCGCCGCGGGTCGTTAAAGGGTTCGGGGCCGACGCCCGGCAGCAGTTGGCGCTCGATCCGCCGCCTTTCGCGCGGCGGGAGAACGCTTTTGCGCATCTGCCGCCGCAACTCCTCGGCGGCGCGGAGCGTGGCGTGCCGGGCCGTGAAGTCGTTGAGCGCATCGACGAGCGCCCAGGCCACGCGGCTGCCGCCGGCGTAGTTGATGTGGGTGAAGTCCTTGCCGGCCCAGCCGTTCTGCACGAACCGCTCCATGCCGCCCTGCGCCCGCATGGCGTCGCACGTCGGCCAGAAGGCGGCGCCCGTGTTCCGGGCCGCGCGCCGCTGGAAGTCGGTCATGTGAGGAATGGCGTCCATCGGTTCGAAGCCCGCGTCGCCCTTCACCGAACGGTCGCTGACGCCCAGCACCAGCACGGCGGCTCCCGGGAAGCAGCGGCGGACGTAGGCCACCATCTTCTCGATCTGCCGCGAGTAGCCGGAATAGTCCTTCACGCCCGCCTGCATGATGTTGAGCCCGTACTGGAGGATCACCAGGTCGTAGTGCAGCATGGCGTCGATCTGGGCATTGACCGAAGGGTCGGTCCAGAACATGGCCTGGCCGTTGTTGCTGCGCACCGAGTAGTTGTCCACGACCACGCCGGCATCGCTTTCGAACACGGCGCCGTAGCCGGCGAAGCCCTCCGTGCCCGAGAGCACCTCGAACGCCAGGGCGTGCAGATGCGGGGCGCGCACGACGATCCGCCGCACGGCCTCGTCCCCGGGGATGTCGAACGTGCGGCGCAGCGTGTCGTTGAGCGTCAGGCGGACGCGGCTGTCGGAGGGCGAACGGAAAAGCACGTGCGCCGTCGTGCAGGAGTCGAGCCGCTGTCGCGCGTCGGTGCTTTCCCAGCGCGTCGAGGCGCCCGCGGCGGGCTGGCTCATCCATCCCGAGACGTAGAAGTGTCCGCGCAGCGTCTCGGGCGCCCGCTTGCGCTGCATGATATTGTAGGAGGTCCACCCCTTTGCGTCGGTCCGGACGGTGCGGCGGAAGCCGGTCAGCGGCGAGGAGGTCGGGGCGAAGCCCGTGCCGCCTCCGCCGTAGGCGAGTTGCAACTTCTCGCGCAGGTCGGCCGTGAGGATGTCCCCTTCGACGAACGAGTCGCCGAAGAAGGCGATGCGCACGGGCCGCCGGGCGTTGAGCAGCGTGTCGCAGAAGGCCCGCATTCCCCGTATGCCCGTGGTGTCGAAGTCCTCGATCGGCGTGAGCTGCGCGACGAGCCGTGCGGTGTCGGGCGCGGCGGTGCGGCGGCGTGCGGCGCTGTCGCGGCGGAGATCCCACGCGAAGGTGGTCTGCACGGCGCGCGGCGCGGTGTCGGCCTCGATGCGTTCGGCCACCCGCTCCATATCGACATGGAATTCCGCCTCGTCGAAAGGCTGCGGCTCCGGCGCGGGGGCTGCGGCGTCGTCGAACGTGACGAGGTCCGAGAGGATGTTGGCCCGGCGGAGCTTGACGCCGCCGAGGCTCTGCGGGGGGATGAAACTGACGGCCACGAGCACTGCGATCAGCGCCGCGGCCGCAATCCATCCCTTGTGCGTGTAGTCTTTTTCGGGGGTGTTCATCCGGGACCGTTCAGTCGCGTCGTCCGCCGAGGATCAGCAGCACGTAGTAGAGAACCGAGGCGATGGCGCTCAGCGCCGCCACGAGGTAGGTGCGGGCCGCCCACGAAAGGGCCTCCCGGGCCTGTGCCAGCTGCGCTCCCTCCATCGTGCGGCTCGTCTGCAACCACTCCAGCGCACGGGCCGAGGCGTTGTATTCGACGGGCAGGGTGATGAGTGAGAAGAGCGCCGACATGGCGATCATGCCCACGCCGATCCAGCACAGCAGCTCGTTCTGCGTCGTGGCCAGGATCACCAGCCCCAGCAGGATGACCCACATGGCCGACGACGAGGCGAACTGCACCACGGGAACCAACTGCGAGCGGAGCGCCAGCGGGGCGTAGCCGCGGGCGTGCTGCACGGCGTGGCCGCATTCGTGGGCCGCAACCGCGGCGGCGGCCACGCTCGACGAGGAATAGACCGAGTCGCTCAGATTGACGGTCATCGTCTGCGGGTTGAAGTGGTCGGTGAGGTGGCCGCCCACATGCGTGACCTTCACGTTGTGGATGTTGTTGTCGCGGAGCATCTTCTCGGCGACTTCGGCGCCCGTGAGCCCGCCCGGGAACTGCACCTTCGAGTACTTTTTGAACACCGACTGCAGGCGCGCCTGCACGATGTAGCCCACGATGCCGATGGCGATGATCAGGAAAAACATGCCGGTCGAGGCGGCCGAATAACGGCTGGCCGCCGGCTCTGCGTAGTAGCCTGCCTGGAGCAGGACGATGAGGGGTTGTAACATGGTCGTAAAAATTTTTGTCTGGTTCGGGTGCCGGTGCGCACCGGCATTTTCTGCCGGGAGCCTCCGCCGCTTGCCGGGAACTTCCGCTTCGCTCCGGTGCTCCGGTCGCCGTGCGGCGTTTCCGGCGGGGCGGCCGCGGGACGGGTTTAGCGCTCCGGCGTGTGTTTCCGGTGCGTGTAGTAGGCTCCCGCCTGCTGCGCGGGCATCAGCACCATATCATTAACGTTCATGTGCGCCGGTAATTGTGCGGCCCATGCGATGGCCTCCGCAATATCCTCGCCGGTGAGGGGCTCGACCCCGTCATAGACCCGGTCGGCGGCTTCGCGGTCGCCGTGGAAGCGGACGAGCGAGAACTCCGTTTCGACCATGCCCGGGCGGATCTCGGTCACCTTCACGCCCGCTGCGAGCAGGTCGGCGCGCATCGACTGCGAAATGGCGTGCACGGCGTGCTTCGAAGCGCAGTAGACCGCGCCGTTCTCGTAAGGCTCCGTGCCGGCGATCGAGCCGATGTTGAAGATGTGGCCGCGGCCCGCGGCGACCATCTTGGGTGCGATGACGCGTGTGACGTAGAGCAGCCCTTTGACGTTGGTGTCGATCATGGCGTCCCAGTCGCGCGTGTCGCCCCGGTCGATGTGCTCCAGCCCGGCGGCCAGTCCGGCGTTGTTCACCAGCAGATCGACCCGCTCGAGCGGTTCCAGCGCCCGGCGCACCTCCTCCTCCGAGCGGACGTCGAATGCGAGCGTCGTGCAGCGGCCGCCCGCGGCGGCGATCTCCCGGGCGAGTTGCGCGAGGCGTTCGGCGCGGCGGCCCGTCGCCGTGATGTCGTATCCCTCCCGGGCCAGCCGGAGCGCCGTGGCGCGTCCGATTCCCGAGGTGGCTCCCGTGATGAGTGCCTGTTTATTCATGACGATTCACAAAAAACGGTTCTTTCGGGCAAAAATACGAAATTATGTGTTACTTTGCATAAATTTTCGGACAAAATACCGCTGTCGTGAACCTGTCGTTTTTCATTGCCCGCCGCATGGCCCGTCCCTCGCCGGAGAACCGGCCCGGCGTGATGGAGCGCATCGCCGTGGTGTCGGTGGCGTTGGGCGTGGCCGTGATGATTCTCGCGCTGGCCGTCATCCTGGGTTTCAAGCGCGAGGTGGCGGCCAAGATGACGGGATTCGCGGGCCATGTCGCCGTGACCGACGTGCGGGGCGTGGGGACGCTCGACGCCGAACCCGTCGTGCGGAGCGCGCATGTCGAGGAGCTGATCCGCACGACGGAGGGCTTCCGCGCGATGGCCCCCTACGCTCTTCGGGGCGGCATCGTCCGCACGGCCGACGCCGTGGAGGGCATCGTGCTCAAAGGCGTGGACGGGAGTTTCGACTGGCGCTTCTTCCGGGAGTGGCTCACGGAGGGAGAACTGCCCCGCGTGGGGGATTCGGTCCGCACGAAGGACGCGCTGCTGTCGCGGACGCTGGCCGACCGGTTGCGGCTGGGCGTGGGCGACCGTGTCGAGATGCTCTTCGTCGAGCCGGGCGAGCTGCCGCGCCGCGACCGGTTCAAGGTCTCGGGCATCTATGCTTCGGGGCTGGAGGACATGGACGGGGCGGTGGTGCTGACCGATCTGCGCAACGTGCAGCGGCTGGCCGAATGGACGCCGGAGAAAGTCTCGGGCTACGAGATTCTGCTCGACGACCTCGCCGGGGCGGACGCCTTCGCCGCGCGGCTGAGCGACGCGCTGCTCTACGACGAGTCGGACGATACGCGCAATCTGGTGGCCACGAGCGTCATGGAGCGCTATCCGAACATCTTCGACTGGCTCCGGGCGCACGACGTGAACGGGGCGGTGATCGTCGTCATCATGCTCGTCGTGGCCTTTTTCAACATGGCCTCGGCGCTGATGATCCTCGTGCTCGAACGCACGCGAATGATCGGGCTGCTCAAGGCGTTCGGAATGTCCGACAGGCAGTTGCGGCGCATCTTCCTGTGGCGGGCCGCCTTCATCACGCTGCGCGGGCTGGCGTGGGGAAACGCTGCGGGCGTCGGGCTGTGCCTGTTGCAGCGGGCGACGCATCTGGTGAAGCTCGACGCCGAGGGATACCTGCTCTCCGAGGTGCCCGTGGCGCTGGGGTGGGGCTGGTGGCTGCTGCTCAACGCGGGATTCGTCGCGGCGATCGTCGCGCTGCTCGTCGTGCCGGCCTGCGTGGTCTCCACCGTCAAGCCCGAAGAGGCGATAAGATACGAATGAGAAAGAGATGAAACCGTACGATACCGATCAGACCAAGAAGGAGGAGGTCCGCGAGATGTTCGACCGCATCGCACCGCGTTACGACCTTCTGAACCACACGCTTTCGATGAACGTGGACCGACTGTGGCGCCGCCGCGTGGTGCGCGAGGTGCGGCGGGCCGCGCCGCGGCGGATTCTGGACGTGGCCACCGGCACGGGTGACCTGGCCATCGAGATGGCGCGCCGCATCGCCGGAGTGCAGGTGCTCGGGGTGGACCTCTCGGAGGAGATGCTCGCCGTGGCGCGCCGCAAGGTCGAGCAGCGGGGGCTGGACGGACGGATCGTCCTCGACTGCGGGGATGCCGAACGCCTCGCGGCGGCCGACGGCTCGGTGGATGTGGCGACCGTGGCGTTCGGGGTCCGGAACTTCGGCGACCTCGAGGCGGGGCTCCGGGAGATGGCCCGGGTCGTGAGGCCCGGGGGGCGCGTCGTGATTCTGGAGTTCTCGCGTCCCCGGAACCGGCTGTTCCGGACGTTGTACGAATTTTATTCCTACCGGATTCTGCCGCGTATCGGCGGGGCGGTGTCGCACGACCGGCGGGCGTACGAGTATCTTCCGGCTTCGGTCGGGGAGTTTCCCCCGCCGGAGGAGTTCCTCGGGATGATGGCCCGGGCCGGATTCCGCGACTGCCGGGCCCGGAGCCAGAGTTTCGGCATCGCGCAAATCTATGTCGGGGAGCGATGACGGCGCGGTGCGGAGGTGTCGGACGGACGCTGCGCCGTGCTGCGGCGAGGCTGCTGCTCGTGTCGCTGGCGGCGCTGGCTGCCGCCGCGTGCGGCAGGACGGAGCCGGAGGCCGTGCGCGTCGAGGCCGTCGAACGTTTCGAACGGCTGGGGTCGGCCGGGGCCGATGCGGTGCTGCGCGTGCATAACGGGACGGGGCATACCCTGAAGATCCGGCGCGTGCGTCTGGACGTCTTCTATGTCGGGAAGCGCGTGGGGTCGCTCCGTCTGCACGAGCCGGTCCGCATTCCGCGCCGGGCGACGACCCTCGTCGGAACCCGCTGGCGGCTGGAGACGTCGGATCCGATGGCCTTCTACGTCGTCGAGCGGCGCCTCGGCGAGGGCGATCTTTCGCGGATCGGGCTGTCGTACGAGCTCCGGGCGCGCAGCGGCGTGGTTCCCGTGAAAATTTCCGGCGATATGATGCCGTTGTCGGAATTTTTGAATACCTTTGGCCTGTCGGAAGACGACATTAAAGAGTACCTGAAATGATGCGCAGATTGCTGTTCCTCTCCCTCGCACTGTCTTTCGCGGCCGTCTTCGGGGCGGCGGCGCAGTCGCTCGACGCCTTCAAGCGGCAGTTGGCCGAGCCCGCCGCCGCGCCGGGGTTGCTCTTCGGCCGGGCGCAGGTGATCGCCGTCGAATACGGCGATGCAGCGCGCACGGTGGCGGAAGCCTCCCGCGCCGAACGCCGCGACCGCTTCCCGGGGTATCGGGTCTGCATCTTCTCGGACAACGGCCCGGAGGCCCGCGAAGGGGCGTTCGCCGCGCGGAAACTTTTCGAGGAGACCTTCCCGGGCGTGAAAGTCTGCATGGGCTACGACATCCCCTATTTCAAGGTGTCGGTAGGCAACTGCCTGACGACCGAGGAGGCGATTATCCTCAAGGAGCGCGTGTCGGCGACCTTCCCCAAGGCTTTCGTCAAGAGCGAGGAGCTTTCGGCGGCCGATCTGACGGAGTAGCGCCGGGGAGCGCGGCCCGTGCGGTGCTGCTCCGGCGAATCAATAAAGACAACTGTCCATGAAAGTACTGTTGATAAACGGAAGTCCGCGGCATGCGGGCAATACCTTCATCGCCCTGTCCGAAGTGGCCGGGGCGCTCGAAGCGGAAGGCGTACGGACGCAGATCGTCCAACTGGGGAACAAACCCGTGCGGGGATGTATCGCCTGCGGGAAGTGCGCCGACCTGGGGCGCTGCGTATTCGACGATCCGCTCTACGACGAGGTGCGCGTCGCCCTGCGCGATGCGGACGGGCTGGTCGTGGGATCGCCCGTCTATTATGCCGGGCCGAACGGATCGCTCTGCGCGCTGCTCGACCGGGTCTTCTACTCCTGTTCGGAACTGCTGGCCTACAAACTCGCCGCAGCGGTGGTCGTTTGCCGCCGGGGCGGGGCGAGTGCGGCGTTCGACCGGCTGAACAAGTATTTCACCATCTCGAACATGCCTGTCGTCTCGTCGCAGTACTGGAACAGCGTACACGGACGGCTGCCCGGCGAGGCGGCGCAGGATGCCGAAGGATTGCAGACGATGCGGGTGTTGGGACGCAACATGGCGCGGCTGCTCAAGGCCGGCCCGCTCGCTTCGGATGCGCGGCCCGAAAAGGAGGAGCGCGTCTGGACGCATTTTATCCGGTAGTTCGGTCGCCGGAACCGGAGGAACGGGATGCGGATGCCTTTTTTCGGGGCGGGGGTGGAGACGGAGGAATCATCCGGATATTCTCTCGTCGCCCGATAATATGAACGGCCCTGCAACGAATATGCGATGTCGTTGCAGGGCCGTTTCCTTTTGTATCCGCAGGGAGCGGTCTGGCTTTTGCGGATTATGTGTGTTTCATCGGAAAACTCTCCGATTTTTCAGTGGCCGACGATCGGTTTGCAGTCCGTCACAACGATTGGGCGACGACCTCCCATTTCAGATCGCCGGGCTGATTGCCTGCGCCGTCGATCGCCTGCCACTTGTAGCCCTCGGCCGGCTCGTAAACGACCTTGGTCTCCGTGTTGTAGGCTTTGCCGCTGAATTTGCCGCCTTTAAGAATTACGCTTCCGGTCGGCAGATTCACGTCGTTGTCGCCCGATACGACCGCGCTGGTCCCTTCGATCTGCAATCCCGACCGGTCGTTGGGCGCGGAAAACTCTCCGCCCGTGATCGTGACCTTCGCGCCGTTGGTTATATACACCGGATAAAAGGCATCTTTCTCCCCCGGCGTATTCTCCGTATAGTATTTGCCGCCGCTGATTACGGCATCCTGGCAGCTTTCGATGGAAATACCGCCCTGAATACCCTTGACTTCGCAGTTGTCGATCCGCACTTTCGACCCGAACAGACGCATCGCGTAAGCCCAATGCTTACCATTGTCCTTATTCGAGGACGTGGACTCGAAGTAACTGTCGGTGAGCGTGATCTCGCCGCTTGCGACGTCACGCCCCATACCGCAGACGGTGAACTCGCCCGAGATGATCCGGGCATTCTTGATGGTTACGTTCGCATCGTTCCAATAGGCGATCGCCGCACTGTTGTAGGGATGTCCCGTAGCTGAGCTGCCGTGCCAATGATAGTCGGGGTCGTTGATCAGGGTGACACCGTCGATAACGCAATCCCCGCCCGTAACGTGAATCAGGGATTTCTGGTAACCTTCACCCCCCCCCTTCAGGCCGCTATCGTTTTCCGAAGAATTGTCGATCGTCCCCTTACCGGTCAGCGTGAGGCCCTTTTCGGCCGTCAGGAAGTTCTCGCTGCCGAGCCGGACGGTCGTCCCCTCCTTGATGTCGATGGTTTTGTGTTCGGTGAACGAGAGATTTTCCGCCGGTACGGAGGCGAGGTCTATATCGGAAGCCACGGCGATTTTGGCAATGGCCGGATTGGACAGTGCTCCGGTCAGATCCGCTGCGTCATTGACTTCCACGGGAACGCTCGCCTGTCCTCCTGCCGGAACGACTTCGTAGGTGCCGTTCGGTGCGGGAGTTGTACTTACTTTTACAGTCGTGGAACCCTCTGCAACGAAATTCTTGACCGGATTTTCCGTCATTGAATTCGACGGGTCGAAATTGATGAACGTGCCGCCGTACACATTGATGGCAGCGTTCGAATTGTCTTTCAGATTCAGCACCCAATAGCCGCGCTCATTGGCACATGCCGACTCGAACCGGCCGCCGTAGATGTTGATAACGGCATTTTGATCCGCATAGATGAGGTCGAGCTGGGCGTTACCGTCGTTGAATTCCTGATTGTTGTAGAAATTGCCGCCGTAGATGTTCACTTTCGCATCACCGTAAGCATATACTGCCATGCGGTAGCCGTCCTCGTTGGGTTCGGTTCCGATGGCACGGATGTCACCGTCTCCCCTGATGTTCAGCGTGGCGCCTCCTTTCACCTCGAATACGGTGGTGTTGCCATATTGTCCGTCTGGGAGCGATGTCTCGTTGATGATGTTCTTGCCGTTCAGGTCGATCTCAACCGTCTTGTCCCCTTCGACGACCAGCGGCGCCTTGACCGTTACGTCCTCCGACAGGGCGACGCTGCCGCCGTTTGCCAGCGCGGCACGCAGTTCGGGATAGTCGTCGATGTCGGGTTGGTCGAATTCCGGATTGATCGTCACGTCGAGTGTACCCTGTTTGGTCAGCAGGTTGCCCGAAACATTGGTGCGGTAGTTGCGGCGGATGGGAATGTTCTTGAAGTCGCTGTTGGTCGCTATTTCGGTATTGTCGGAACCGTAGAAGGTCATCGAGAAATCGGCCAGCGTGGCCTCCTCGACGGGCGCCCAGATATAATCGACCGTAAGATCGCCGTCGGCGCTGAGTACGTCGGCCGTATATTCCACCGCGGCCGTCTCCTGGCCGACCTCGCCTTTCTTGGCGTCGAACGAAGTCGGAACGGCCGTGAAAGCCACTTTCACCTTCGTCGGCTTCAGTGCGGGATCGGGGATCGCAGTCATGTCGAACGTCTTGACGTTCAACTGGCCGAAAGGACGACGCAGGGTGATGTTCTCCGAGAACGATCCTGTTACCTTGTAGTCGGACAGTATGCCGGTAAAGGCGTCGAATTCGTCGTCGTTGCCCTCATAGGCGCCCTTCACCGTAATACGGGTCAGATCGTCCGTGTCATAGTGGTCTCCGGTCGAGCAGTCGGCCCAGAAAACGAAATCGTAGGTCTGCGAAGCCACCAGACGCAGGTTGAACGTCGCGGCATTACCCGTTACCGCCGCAGTCTGCTGCTCCCCGTAGGGTTGCCCGTTCCGGTAGATTTGAAGCAGACAGCGGTCGATTTTCGCTCCGTTGCCGAAGTCCGCCGCCGTGGCGCGTGTCCGCGTTCCTTGCGGGATGGCAATCGTAATGGTCTGGGCGGCCCCTCCGTCGGACACGAGCCCCTCGTCCTTCTGACATGCGGTGAGGGTCAGTGCGAGACCCGCCGCCAACAAGAATAGTTTTTTCATGGTTTGTTGAGTTTTTGTGAATTACCCCCCCCCTCCGATTTTTCGGAAGGAGGGGATGTAACTCAACGGTTTGTAATTTATTTCGAAATACCCTTCGATTCTTTGTCCGGGACCCGGAGGAGCTGTCGGACTACTCCGGATTGAAAGTGTTATTGAGCCACCACCTCGTAGTTGTAGGTGATGCCGCCTACTGTCTGTACATTGTCCTTATAAACGTATCCGTCGGCTGCGGCCGTCAGGTTGTCCTCGAAATAACCTCCCTGAATTGCTACCGTACCGCCGGCGATATACACGTCTTTCATGCCCGGGTAACCGGAGAAATACCCGCCTGTAATCGTGGTCTTACCATTTTGATTGTAGAGTGCGTAATATTTGCAGTCGTTCAGAATCGTACCGCCGGATATCGTCACGTTGGCTCCTCCGATTGACTGGATGGCTTCGATCCGACCCCCCTTGACAGTCAGCTTGGTACCACCGCCAGCTGCCATCAGCGCATAACCCGTCGGAGAGTTCCGGTTAATGACGTTACCGTTCTCGATGGTCATATCGGCGCTGCCGGTATTCATCAGCGTAAAGCCGGGACCGTCGAACGTTCCGTTCTTGATGTTGCAGATACCTTGGTTATAAATGACGACACCGTTGGCGTCCGTAGCTTTCGTAGCGGTGAAAGTTCCTCCTTCGACAGTCAGTGTAGCTCCCTGTTCGTTCATGAAAATATAATCGCTGGCAGTCATCTTTCCAATACCTTTGACGGTAAGCTCTTTCTTGTTGACGATCTGTTGTTTGCCGACAGTCAGAGTAACAGCTCTTTTAAAGTCGATGACGGTAGGTTTCTCGATTGGAATCTCGCCACTCGTTTCCGGAATTTTCGTCAAATCATAATGATACCATACATTGACGTTACCACCGTCTTTCAAGAGGGCAACGAAGCGTTTCAATTCGGTCCAGCGATCCTTAACAACGCCATCCACGATCAATTTAGCCGTGCTTATGTATCCGGCAGTGAAATTGGAAGCCCGCCAGCCCATATATTCATCGGTGAAATAGCCGGTTGCTACTCCGTCTGCCTGTTTATCCACCTTGTTGTTGCGGAGTTCCACGGTGTACTTGTCGTAAGTGTCGGCTTTTTTCGACACATTTACCATATTGCCGATAAATGCGTGGGAGAAACTTTGCTCCATAGCATAGA
>ERZ827469.1773-NODE-1773-length-18208-cov-7.197708_pt1 | contig 18208 bp, 18 predicted proteins | sample MGYA00519917_ERZ827469 | MGnify/ENA primary metagenome ERZ827469 (study PRJEB31778, sample SAMEA3449314) | human gut metagenome | biome: human gut; feature: human-associated habitat; material: faeces | place: United Kingdom | collected 2010/2012 ... | reverse complement strand
GGCGTGGCCAAAAACATCGTGGCCTACCGAGAGGAAAACGGGGCATTCGCCGACCGAAAGGAGCTTTTGAAGGTTTCAAAGCTGGGCAAAAAAGCCTTTGAGCAGTGTGCCGGATTCCTGCGGATTCTGGGCGGCAAGTCGATTCTCGACAACACCGGCGTACATCCGGAGTCCTACAAGGCGGCCGAGGGGCTACTAAAAGAGTGCGGCTACAGCCTCAAGGACGCGGAGCAGGGAAATCTGGGCGAGTTAAAGGCCCGGGCGGACGAAATCGGCGTCCGGGTGTTGGCAGAGCGGCTTGAGGCGGGGGAACCGACGCTTCGGGACATCATCGAGGAGCTTTTAAAGCCAGGCCGGGACCCCCGCGACGAACTGCCGCCTCCCATGCTCCGCACCGACGTGATGGAAATGAAGGATTTAAAGGCGGGGATGGAGCTCAAGGGCACCGTCCGCAACGTCATCGACTTCGGGGCCTTTGTGGACATCGGCGTCCATCAGGACGGACTGGTCCACATCTCGCAAATCTGCGACCGGTACATCAAGCACCCGCTGGAAGTGGTCAAGGTGGGGGACGTGGTGACGGTTTGGGTGCTAGACGTGGACCTTCAAAAGAAACGAATCTCTTTGACAATGAAAAAGCCGAAGTAATTTACCGGCAAAATGCTCATGAATTCTCTCGGTTTCTCATGATTTTGCGCCAAAACAGACAAATGACGCAAAATGAAATGAAAAATGAGAAACAGAGAGATAACGAGTATAACCGAGAGATTAAGAGAGAATTGGGGACTTAAATGCAAAAACGTCCGATTTTCAGATTGACATGCAGGCTTCCGTTTCGTATAATAAATCTTGTTGTGAAAACGAAAAGCAGGAATTCTCGTATTTTTGCGCGTTTTTGATGGTAAAAACGAGTTTTCGAAGAAAAAATTTGGAGGTAAAAGATATGTCTACTACAATGCCAAAAGCAGCTGACATCAGCCGTAAATGGTATGTGCTCGACGCCGCCGGCAAACCCCTGGGCCGCGTTGCTGCAAAAGCCGCCGACTTGCTCCGCGGCAAACATAAACCTACCTTTGCTCCTCACATGGACTGCGGCGACCACGTGGTCATCATCAACTGTGAGAAAGCAGTTCTGACCGGCAAAAAGCTGGAGCAGAAATACTACCGCTGGCACACCGGCTGGGTAGGCCATCTGAAAGAAGTAAAATACGCACATTTGATGGAAGCCAATCCCGAAAAGGCGATGATGCTTGCAGTGAAGGGCATGGTTCCCGACACCGTAATCGGCCGTCAGGCGCTTCGTCGTCTCAGAACATACAGAGGGGCTGAGCACAAAAATGCCGCTCAGAAACCCGAAGTATGTGAGTTTTAATCAGTGAAGGGAGGCAATTTGAATGTACGAATCTAAACCATATTTTTATGGCACCGGCAGAAGAAAAAGCTCTGTCGCAAGAGTAAGAGTTTACCAGGGCACCGGCAACATCACCATCAACGGTCGTGACATCGGAGAGTATTTCGGCCTGGATACGCTGAAACTCATCGTCCGTCAGCCCCTCGCACTGACCGAGACCGAGGGTAAATTCGACATCGTCTGCACCGTCCAGGGCGGCGGCGTTACCGGCCAGGCCGGCGCAATCCGCCACGGCTTGTCCCGCGCTCTGCTCCAGTACGACGCAGAACTCCGTCCCGCCCTCAAGAAGGCTGGATTCCTGACCCGTGATCCGAGAATGAAAGAGCGTAAGAAATACGGCCTCAAAGCCGCTCGTCGCGCTCCGCAGTTCAGCAAGCGCTGATCTATCCGAATATCGTTTCCAAAGCCCGAGATCCGCTGGATCCCGGGCTTTTCTTTGTCCGCGCGGGAGCGGGCGATCGGATTTTTGCGCGCACTGGCTTGACAAACCGGGGCCGATGTGGCACATTATGCATGATTAGTTGTATCTAACTGCGTTTTGGGGGCACAAAACGCCCTGTTCCGGGGCAAATCTGAAAAGGAGTCAAGCCTTTTATGCCGGAATCACTGATATTCTGAAACTTCGCGTCCTACTCAGCTTCCTCAATGAAGATCCCAAAACCTGCACGGTCACGGGCCTTGCCGGTGTGCTCGGCGAGGGGAAGCAGAAGGTCAGCCGCATCTTCATGGCGCTCGAGCGCGAGGGCCTGCTCGACCGGAGCGACCCGCGCCGCCCCTGCCTGACGGAGGCCGGGCGGGCGCGCGCGGCCTGTTATGAGGCGCGCACGAACGTCGTGCTCAACCACCTGCTCTATGAGGGCCTGGACATCGACAGCGCCATGCACGACGCCTATGCCTGGGCGCTCATCCGCAGCGAGCACGCCTTCCGGCTCTACACGCCGGCGGAGGAGTTGGCGATCAGCGAGACCATCTGCCGCCCCATGCTCGTGGGCAGCGTGCTCAGTTGGGTCGTATTTGCGGCGCTTGTGGCGCTAGCAGTCAGAGTCAGCGCGTGGTTTTGCATTCCGGCCGTTTTGGTCTGCATTTATGCGGCGATGTGCACCTGCCTTGGCATCTCCTATACCGTGCTGATCCGGACGCTGCGCGGGGAATGTGAAGATCCTGTACGCTGAGATGACCCGGCGGGCCGCCCGACGGCCTCATGACAGAGTACGCAAGGAAAGGAGGAGCGCGCGTGATCGAGATCGTGTATCATGGCGAGGCGGCCGCCGCTTTCGGCCCGGACGGGCAGGCCGGCGGCTTTGAAAACGCGGACGGAAACGGAGAGATCCACCTCTATCCGCTGCTGGACGGTGTGAGCGCCATGTGCCTGCGGCTGGAGATGGGCTCCTATACGGAGATCCGCACGCAGATCGGGATGCTGGAGATCAATTTCTGCGCCAACGGGCGCTTTGAGACCCGGTTTTCTCTGCGGGATCATGTTCTGCTCAAGCCGGGAGATATGGCCATCAGCTGTTACGACGGCGTGCACGGCACGATGTCGGAGTCGCACTTTCCGCTGGGCTATTACGAAGGCATCTGCCTGGAGGTAGCTCCGGATCCCGCCCGGCGCTGGATCGCGCGGAACGCGCCGGCGCTTTCCGTGGACTTTTCCGCGCTCAATCGCAACCTCCTGGGCAGTAAGTGGTATACATACGGCCCGGCCGGGCCGCGCTGTGAGCACGTGTTTCGGGAATTGTATGAAAGCATTGCCTATCTGGATCCCGGCTTCCTGCAGCTCAAGGTGCTGGAGCTGCTGATGCTGCTCGGCCGTGTTCCCCGCGAATCCGCAGCCGACCCGTACTGCTCAGTCAGGCAGGCAGAGCTGGCCCGGCATCTCCGGGATCATCTGCTGACCGACCGGGAGGGGTATGTCTCGCTGTCGCAGCTGGCGGCGGAGCACGAGATCTCGGTGTCCCACCTGCAAAAAATTTTCAAGCGGGTCTATGGCGTTCCGGTGTATCACTATATCAAGGAGTACCGGCTGGAACAGGCCGCAGTGGAGCTGGTGCGCAGCGCAAAGCCGGTGACACAGATCGCGCAGGCTGCGGGGTATGACAATGCCAGTAAGTTTTCCGCGTGCTTCAAGGCACGCTATGGCGCGACGCCGTCGCAGTACCGCGCCCATGCAAAGCATGCGTCAAAACGGAGCAGTGAAACCAAAACGGAGTAGCCCGGGGCGGCACAATATGGTAGACTTCCTGTTGGTTAGACGAGACTAACTAATAACAGGAGGTATACAATGAAACAGAGAATTGCTGCATTTTTGATGTGCGTGATCTGCCTGCTGTCGGTCGTCGGCTGCGGACAGACCAAAGCGGACACGAACACCCCCTCGGCGGCCAATCAGCAGACGGTCACGGATGACTACCTGACGACCATCAGCGGGACGTATGTGGAGCTGTTCCCGGAGCTGTCGAAGGCGGATTACCGGAGCATCTGGCATGATGCCACCGCGCCGCTGGTGGGCGAGGACAATGCGGACGCCGCCACGGACAAGCTGCTCGGGATGTGCACGGCAAAGATCTACGGCGCAGACGCTGCCGAAAAATATGCGGCCGATCCGGACAGCATGGCCTTCGACTGCTATTTCCTGGGCGGGGTTTCGAAGTTCGTGATGGACGGCCACAAGATCACCGGTCTGGACACGCAGGGCAAGAAAGTTTTCTCCCACACTTATCGAAAGCTGGACAAGGAAAATGAAAACGGCTTCATTTTCTATCAGAGCGAGGACGAAAACTCCGGCGAATTCACCTACTTTGCCTTCTCTCCGGACACGATGGCGACCACCTATCACCTGGAGTTCCGCTATGCGGAGGATCTCGATGACCTGCAGAGCTGGTTCGAGGGCGATTATGCTTACTGGAACGCATCTGCGATCGCCGAGGATTACGATCAGGAGACGCTGAAGAACGTGATCACGCTCTTTGCGACGGAAAACCTGCCGGAATCGAAGTAAGAGATACCGAAAGCAAAACTACATCCGCCGGTCCATTCGGACCGGCGGATGTGGTTTTTTGTTGTTTATCCGAGCGCCACGTCCAGCATCATCATGATGCTGAAGCCCACGGCGAAAAACACCGTGCCGATATTGGAGTGATCGCCCTGCGACATCTCCGGGATCAGCTCTTCCACCACGACATAGAGCATGGCTCCGGCAGCAAAACTGAGCAGATACGGCAGCGCAGGGACAACGAGCTGTGCCGCCAGAATCGTCAGCACGGCGCCGATGGGCTCTACCACGCCGGAAAGCACGCCGCCGCAGAAGGCTCTGCCTTTTTTCATGCCCTCCGCCCGCAGCGGCATTGAGATGATCGCCCCTTCCGGGAAGTTCTGAATGGCGATGCCCAGCGACAGGGCCAGCGCACCGGCCGCCGTGATCTGCGCGCTGCCGGAGCGGTACCCGGCGTATACCACGCCGACGGCCATGCCCTCCGGGATGTTGTGCAGCGTCACGGCCAGCACCATCATCGTCGTGCGCTGCAGGCGGCTCTTCGGCCCTTCGGCCTGGGCGCTGTTCGCGTGCAGGTGCGGGATGATGTGATCCAGCGCGAGCAGAAACAGGATGCCGAGCCAGAAGCCCAGAAATGCGGGGAGGAACGAGAGCTTCCCCATACCTGCCGACTGCTCGATCGCCGGGATCAGCAAGCTCCAGACCGAAGCCGCCACCATCACACCGGCGGCGAAACCGGTCAGCGAGCGCTGCATGGCGTCACTGAGCGCTTTCTTCATAAAGAACACGCACGCCGCGCCCAGCGCGGTGCCGAGAAACGGGATCAGGATCCCCCAAAATGTTTGCATAAGACAGCTTCCTTTTTGCTATGGATTAGGTTGTTTTCGTAAGTTAGATAGCTCTAACCAATAAGCATCATACCAGAGATCATCAACATTTGCAAGCGAAAACCCGCGGCCCGTGAAAATCCATGATTTCCAACCGGTTTCGGGCGCTCCGCAGCTCAAAAATGGGGCGGCCGTGCGGCCGCCCCGGTGCGTTCATTCTTTTTCCGGCACGTCTGCGTCGGCTTCCGGCGTAGCGTTTTCCGCCGTGCCGGGCCGGTTGCGGCGCGGCCGTATCTTGCCGAGGAGACGGTTGATGTGCTTTTCAATGTCCTGCGACAGCTCGGCGGCCTTGGCCGCGACTTCTTCGGCGGCTTTGGGCGCGGCGGCCTGCGTGTTATCGGCGGCTTCCGGCTCCGTTTCCGCCGGGGTGTCAGATCCCTGCGCGGGCAGAATGGCCTCCGGCGGCTCCGGCTGGCTGAGGATCGCCTGCAGCAGCTCCATGTCCGTCATGATGCGTTCAGACGCGATGCCGAGCTCCTTTGCGTCGTGCTCGAGCACGGCGATGAGCAGGTCGTAGTAATCACCATCGCATTTGAGCGCCTTGGCGATCTGCGGCAGCGTCTTTTCGTGGAACGTGCGCAGCGAGCCATCATCCGTCCCGAGGTATTCGAGCAGCTGCTGGCGCGCCGCGTCCTCGGACATGGTGCGGTCGATATAATACGTGCTGCCGTAGAGACCGTAGAGCACGCGCTGGGCGTCAAAGTAGCCGAGGCGCATGTTCTTGCGGCTCTGCTCGGCGTCGAAGTTCAGAATGTTGCCGAGATCGACCGTCGGCCCGATCGTCGTCACATGCACGTCGTCCGGAATGCGGAAGCGCTTTTCGATGCCGAAGCCGAAGATGCGCAGGGCAATGATGTCCTTGCAGCCATTTTCCACCAGCGCGTGGATGGGTACCACGTCCTGTACGCCGCCGTCGGCGTAATATTTGCCGCCAAGCTTTTCCAACCGGAATGCCGGCAGGTACGCGCTTGCGAGCAGCATATCGCACAGTTCGTCCTTGTCGAGATCGGAGGCTTTGAGCTCCAGCTCCTGATGGTCGGACAGGGAGTAGGTGACGATGAAAAAGTCCGTGTCGGAATGGCAGATTTTGTCCGCGTCCACGACCTCAGCGACCCAGTTGCGCAGCGGCGTCACGTCAAAGCCGCGGTTGCGCACGATGTCGGCCACGCTGCGCAGCGTGCTCTTGAGCTCGGAGAGCGGGATGTCGCGGTTCATGAGCCGGCGCATTTCCTCGTCGTCCACGTCCATGACCTGGGAAAAGTGGATGTTGTTCCAGACGTTTTCGGCCTTTTCCAGGTCGTCCATGACGATCATGGCGCCGTTGAGCGCACCGACGGACGTGCCGGACACGGCGGAAAAGCGGATGTCCGCCTCGCGCAGGGCTTTCCACGCTCCGATCTGGTAAGCGCCCTTCGCGCCGCCGCCCTCGAGCGCCAGACCATAGGTTTTGTTACGATCCAGTTTCAGTTCCATGTCGGTTCTCCAATCTGTAGATTTTTGCGGCATGGGGCGGCAGGTCAAATGCGCCCACGCCGTCGCGGATGGCAATGTGGGTATCGTCGGTGCAGTCGGCGGCGCAGTCGTATTCGCTGCGCACGAAGGCCAGCCTTGTCTCTTCGCACAGGCCGGCGCCGGGGCAGGTGAGCTCCACGTGGCAGCGCACCGGGTGCGCCGCGCGGTTGACGATCAGCAGCAGCGCCTCGTCCTCTGCTTCCTCGCCGAAGGCGTCCCGACCGTCCGCGATGACGCGCAGAACACACAGCACGTCGCCCGCCGGGGCGAACACGGCGACCTCGCCGCGCGTGAGCGCCGGGTGCGCATGGCGCAGGGCCGTCAGCTGCGCGTACCACTGCAGCATCTGCGTGTCGCACATCTGCAGCGGCGCGCGGTTGAACGGGTCGCACAGGCCCTGCATACCGGTCTCGTCGCCGTAGTAGATCGACGGGATGCCCGGCAGCCAGAACTGCACGGCTGCCGCCAGAACCTGCAGCTGCGCGCCGCGTGCGGCCATGGCGTCCGTGATCTCGAGCGCCGCAAGCTCCGCGCGCGTGCGGCTGCGGGGGTCAAAGTCCAGCGCCAGCGCCGAGCGCGTGCGCGCCACGTCATGGCTTGCCGTCAGATTCATGAGCGCGTAGTACAGCGGCCGCGGATAGTTCAGCCGCTGGCTCAGCAGCAGGTCGGCAAGCGCGTGCGCCGTGCTGCGCCCGGTCAGGAACGCCACCAGTCCGTCGCGCAGGGGATAGTTCATGACGCTGTCGAGCGCGTCGCCGAGTGCGTACTGCCGCCGTTCGCCGTAGCTGACTTTCGTCACGGCGTCCTCCCAGACCTCACCGAGGAGCACGCTGTCGGGGTCGGTTTCTTTGGCAGCGCTGCGCATGCCGCGCAGCACATCGTCCGGCAGTTCGTCGGCCACGTCCAGCCGCCAGCCGGACGCGCCGTCGCGCAGCCAGGTCTTGACGATGCTGCGCGCGCCGGTGATCATATATTTGCGCCAGTCGGGATTGGCGGCATTGACGGCGGGCAGGTCTTTGAAATCCCACCAGCACTTGTAGTCGTCGGGGTAGTGCGCGAAGCTGTACCAGCGCGCATAGACGGAGCTGCGGCTGTTGTACGCGCCGCAGCCGGGGTAGTGCCGGAAGCGGTTGAAGTACCGGCTGTCAGCGCCCGTGTGAGCGAACACGCCGTCGAGCACGATGCGGATGCCGCAGTCCGCCGCGGCCGCGCAGAGCTTCTTGAAGTCCGCGTTCGTGCCGAGGATGGGGTCGACCTTCCGGTAATCGCCGGTGTCGTACCGGTGGTTGGAAGCGCTCTCGAAGATCGGGTTGAGGTACAGCACCGTCACGCCGAGCTTCTGCAGGTAGTGCAGCCGGTCGGCGATGCCGCGCAGAGTGCCGCCGTAGAAATCCACCGGTGCGTATTCGCCCTCCGGCGTGTTGGCCTGCCACTCGACGGGTTCGTCCCAGCCGGCGTGGCAGTGCACGGTCTGGCCCATGCGGCGGTGGTGCTCCATGCCGCGTTGCGCGGTGGCAGAGCTGTCGCGCGCGAAGCGGTCGGGGAAGATCTGATACATCACGCCGGTGCGAAACCATGCCGGGGTCGTGAATCCGGCGCGATAGACCGTCAGACGCCAGCCGTCACCCGGTGCGTCGCACAGCCGGGCGTGCCGGCCGTCCGGCGCGGCGCACAGCCAGCGGATGCCGCCGTCGTTGCACGCGAGCCGGAAGCGGTAGCGCAGCGCCTGCGGCTCGGCGGGCATGGTCACGGCCGCTTCAAAGCCGGCGGCCGTCTGCGTCATGGCGACGGTGTCGCTGTACGCATCGCCGTAGAGCTCCACGGCGGCGTCGAACACGAGCGCCTCCGTGTCCGCGAAAGCGAGGCGCACGGCCGCCCCGGTCTCGAGCGCGCCGATCGGGCTGCGGAAGGCCTCGTCGGCCGCGTCGTGCTTCGGCGCGGTGTCCTCCGGCAGCAGGAGCAGATACAGGTGCGCGTAGTCCTCGGCCGAGCGCGTGAAGCTGAAGTCCTGCGACATGGCCTGCCGCTGCACGCGGCAGTAGGCGTCATGATCGTCGTGATAGAGCGCGAGCGCGCGGCGGATCGTGTCCGCCAGCTCATAGGCGTTGAAGTTGGCAAACGAGAAGCCGGTGCCCTCGCCGGTGAACCGGTTATACGGCTGCACGCTGTCGCGCAGGCCGCCGGTCTCGCGCACGATCGGCAGCGTGCCGTAACGCATGGCGATCATCTGCGACAGGCCGCACGGCTCAAAGCTTGACGGCATGAGCAGAAAATCGCTGCCCGCGTACACGCGGTGCGACAGCGCCTCGTCGTAGCCGATGTAGGCGCACAGGCGACCCTTGTGCCGCCACTCGGCGCTGCGCATAAAGTCCTCATATTCGGCGTTGCCCGTGCCGAGGAGCACGAACGCCATGTCCTCGCTGTCCATGAGCTCGTCGAGCACGCACTGCACCAGGTCGAAGCCCTTTTGCGGCGTCATGCGCGTGACCATGGCGACGATGGGCGTGTGCGCGCCGATCTCGAGACCGAGCTCCCGGCACAGCGCGGCGCGGCAGGCGGCCTTGCCGCTCAGGTCGTCGGCGGAGTAGGGCGCGGCGATGCCGCCGTCGTGTGCGGGGTCAAAGACGGCGGTGTCGATGCCGTTGAGGATGCCGGACAGCTGGTGCTGCCGGGCGTTGAGAATGCCCTCGAGCCCCTCGCCGTAGGCCGCCGTGCGGATCTCGCCGGCGTAGCTCGGGCTGACGGTGTTGATGTGGTCGGCAAAGACGCAGCCGGCCTTGAGCAGGTTCGCGCAGCCGTTGAGCTCCATGAATTCCGGCGTGTAATAGCGCGCGTCGATGCCGAGCAGGTCCTGCACGAATTCGAACGAGAACTTGCCCTGATAGGCGATGTTGTGGATCGTCAGCAGCGTCTGCATGCGCGACTGCATCCTGCCGGCGTACTGTGTTTTCATCAGCATGGGCAGCACGGCCGTGTGCCAGTCGTTGCAGTGCAGGATCTCGGGCGTGAAGTCGAGCCTTGGCAGCGCCTCCAGGATTGCGCGGGCGAAAAACGCATACTGCTCGCCCTCGGCCTCGCCGCCGAGGTAAATGCGGTCGCCGAAATAAAACTCGTTGTCCACGAGGTAGATGACGATGCCGTCGAGCAGCAGCCGCTCGATGCCGACGTACTGATGCCGCCAGCCGAGGTCGATATAAAAATCCGTCAGGTGCGTGACCTGGGATGCGTATTTTTCCTTGATCACGCGGTGGTACGGCGTGATGATGCGCGCGTCAAAGCCGAGCGCGGCCAGACTTTTCGGCAGTGTGCCGACAACGTCCGCAAGGCCGCCGGTCTTGGCCAGCGGCGCGCACTCGGCGGCCGCCAGCAGCACGCCTGGCAGGTCGCAGCGGCCCTTTTCGGCCAGCGCTGCGCGCAGTTCAGGTTTCATGGCGTTCCCTCCTTTACCGGTTCGTGAAGGTGAAGTATACGGCGGCAAGCTCCGGCAGCGTCACGCGCGCGGAGCAGGGGAGCGTGCCGAACGGCACGTTCTCGCTGCGGATCTCGGGCGCGTTGTGCACGCCGGAGCCGCCGAATTCCTCGCTGTCGCTCGACAGCAGCTCGCGCAGCACGCCGCGCTTGGGCAGGCCGATGACAAAATCGTCGTAGCGCACGGGCGTGAAGTTGCACACGCACACGAGCCGGCGGCCGTTGCGCGCCGTGCGCAGGAAGGCGATGGCGCTGCGCTCGGCGTCGTCCACGTTCAGCCACGTGAAGCCGTCCCAGCCGTCGTCGATGTCCCAGAGCGCGCGGGTGCTGCGGTAGCAGGCGTTGAGCGCGCTGCACCAGCGCTGCATGGCCTTGTGCATCGGGTAGTCGAGCAGCAGCCAGTCGAGCCCCTGCTTGTAGTTCCACTCGATGAACTGGCCGAATTCCGAACCCATGAACGTGAGCTTCTTGCCCGGGTGCGCGAACTGATAGCCGTAGAGCGCGCGCAGGGTGGCAAACTTCTGCTCATAGGTGCCGTACATCTTGTCGAGCATCGACTTCTTGCCGTGCACGACCTCGTCGTGCGAAAACGCGAGGATGAAGTTCTCGGAGAAGGCGTACATCATCGAGAACGTCAGCTTGTCGTGGTGGTATTTGCGGAAATAGGGATCGAGCTCCAGATAGTCGAGCGTATCGTGCATGAAGCCCATATCCCACTTGAAGCAGAAGCCGAGGCCACCGTCATAGGGCGGCTTCGTCACACCGGGGTAGGCGGAGGACTCCTCCGCGACCGTCACGCAGCCGGGCCACGCCGTGAGCACGGTCGTGTTGAGCTTTTGCAGAAAGGCGACCGCGCCGAGGTTGATGTTGCCGCCGTCGCGGTTCGGCGTCCATTCGCCGTCGCGCCGGGCGTAGTTGAGATACAGCATCGAGGACACCGCGTCCACGCGGATGCCGTCGATGTGATAGCGGTCGAAAAACGACATGGCCGACGAAATGAGAAAGCTCTGCACCTCCGGCATTTCGTAGTCGAAAATGAGCGTGCCCCACTCCGGATGCTCGGCCATGCGCGCATCCTTGCACTCGTAGAGCCGCGTGCCGTCAAAGCGCGCGAGCCCGTGCGCGTCCTTCGGAAAGTGCGCCGGGACCCAGTCCATGAGCACGCCGATGCCGGCGCGGTGGAGCGTATCGACAAAGTACATGAAGTCCTGCGGCGTACCATAGCGGCTGGTGGGGGCGTAGTACCCGGTCACCTGATAGCCCCAGGAGCCCTCGTAGGGGTATTCCGTCACGGGCAGAAGCTCCACGTGTGTGTAGTGCATCGTCCGGCAGTAGTCCGCCAGCTCGTCTGCGACCGAGCGGTACCACGGCAGGCCGGTCTCCGGCCGGCGCCAGGAGCCGAGGTGCACCTCGTAAATGCTCATCGGCGCGCGGTACACATCGCGCGCTGCGCGGCGGCGCAGATAGCTCCGGTCGTGCCAGACGTAGCCCTCGAGCGCCCAGACCTTCGACGCGGTCGCAGGCCCGGTCTCGCAGTGCGCGGCGAAGGGGTCGGCCTTGAGCACCGTCTGCCCGTCCGGTCCGGTGACGGCGTATTTATAGAGCGCCCCGTCGCGCAGACCGGCTACGGTCTGCACCCATGTGCCGTCCGGCAGCCGGTCCATCGGCGTTGCCGCCGCGTCCCAGCCGTTGAAGTCGCCCACGAGCGCGACGCGCTGCGCGTGCGGCGCCCAGACAGCAAAGTGGTGCCCCGCCGCGCCGGGGAGCGCGTGGCAGCCGAACGTGCGGTAAGCGTGCACGGCCGCGCCGGTATGAAATTCCTGCAGCTCCGGCTCCATGGCAGAGCCGGGCGCGCGTCCTGTCTTGTCCATGGCGCGCCTCCAATATCCCAGTCTAGCACGATCATTATACCGTGCCCGGCATGAAATTCCAACAGTTTTTTGCGGTCTTGCTTTGACAATGCGCGCCGCAGCCGCTATACTTGGGACAGATAGAATGTATTTGGGAGGCGCGGTATGTTTACCTTCAATCACTTTAATTTCAATGTCCTCGATCTCGAGCGCAGCGTGCGCTTTTATCATGACGCCCTCGGGCTGGAGCCCGTGCGCACGAAGGATGCGGCCGACGGTTCGTTCCGACTTGTGTTTCTGGGCGACGGGCACTCGCCGTTTCAGCTCGAGCTGACCGGTCTGCGCGGCCGCACGCAGCCGTATGACCTCGGGGAGGGGGAGTTTCACCTCGCGTTTTCCGTGCCGGACATGGACGCCGCGCACGCGAAGCACGCGGCCATGGGCTGCATCTGCTTTGAAAACCCCGGCATGGGCATCTACTTCATCGAGGACCCCGACGGGTACTGGATCGAGATCGTACCGGAAAAGTGAATCCCCACACAGGAGACGGAAGACGTCTCCTGTGTTTTTTTGCGGCTCGTTCACTTGACAAATATCTGGAAACCGGGTATCCAGAGTTTGGAAGTGCGCTGGAAAACATCTGAAGAATCTGGAAAGGAGCGGCCGAACATGACGCGAAGAAAACGACTCTGCCTGCTACTGGCGGTGCTGACGCTGCTGCTGGCGCTGAGTGCCTGCGGCGCGCAGAGCAAGCTGGTGCTGGCGACCACGGGCATGGAACCGACGCTGGATCTCACGCTGCCGGATACGATCACGCTCCCGGATAAGGGAAGAGATACGGTTTACAAAAGCTATGTGGACAAGGCGTATTCCATGGCACTGGCGGCCACGCTGCTGGATATGGACGCGGACACGATGCAGACGCAGCTGGCCGGCCGGCTCTCGTATGATGCGCAGACCGGCTACATCCAGTACTACACGCCGACCGAGGAGTTGACGCGGGGTGACCTGAGCGAATTCCCGACGGACGCGCAGCTCGAGCAGACCGTGCGCGAGCGGCTGAAAAAGTTTGAACCGGAACTCGCCGATACGTCCCGGATCGTCTACAGCAGCGCAACCTATGAGACGAACGTGAGCAGCAAAACGGTCGATGTGACGCCCGAGGTCAACGGCCGGATGGTGTATGGACAGTACCACATCTCCATTTCCTTTGACAGGGACGGCAATGTGACGGCGCTGACGCAGCAGTATGCTCCGCTCAAGATGGGCGGCACCCGGACTGTCCGCCTGGCGGACGCCAAGGCCGTGCAGGCGCGGCTGGACGCGCACGACTTTTCGGCAAATATCGCGCAGGAGCTCACAGACTGCACGATCACCGGGCTTGAGCAGGCGTATTACAGGAACGCCGGGTTCCAGGCCGAGGGCGACTATGCGCTCTATCCGATCTATGTCCTGCGTGGGCAGGGCACGACAGCGGACGGCAGCGTGTAGGGTTTCGAAGTGCTCGTGTCCGCGCTCGCCTGAAGATGCATTTGATGAAATGACCCGCGCCCCGCAGAGTTTTCTGCGGGGCGCGCTTTGCTGGCCGGTATGTGCGCTCAGTCGTCCGGCGGCGACAGCCGGCAGATGTCGAGTACGGACACCTCGAACGCCGTGCGCTCGACGGCGCCGGTGTCCAGCACCTTGATGTAGCTGCGGCTTTGCAGCCGCCCTTCGAGGGACACGCGCGTGCCCACGTCCCAGAGTGCGGTCTCGCACGCGCGCGCCCCCCAGGTGATGCACGGCAGGTAGTCGCTGCGGCCGTAGTGCCGGTTCACGGCCAGCATCAGGTCGCAGATGTCGCGCCCCATCGGTGTCGTGCGCAGGTTCGGCGGCTTGCAGAGCGTGCCGCTGAGCAGGATTAGGTTGCGGTCATACGGTTCGTCGCTGAGCGAGATGTCGCGCGCGAACACCGTGATGACCAGCTTCGCGCCCGGCCCGCGGCGGTTGTTGAACGAGCGCACGTCGCCGATCACGCACAGTCTTGCCGATTCCTCCAGCGGCATCTCGGCCAGCAGCCGTTCGCGCACGACGACGTTCACGCGGTCGATCGTGCCGGACAGCCGCTGCGTCTCGAGCGGGAAGGTGAAAAAGCGCTCCTGCCGGTTTTCGTGCGACAGCACGGGCGGCGCCGCCAGCGTGCCGCAGAGCTCGGCATAGTTGTTTTGTTCCAGTTCGTCCATGTGCTGCACCTCTCTTGTTGGGTAACACAGCCTATGTGCCGGCGGCGGAAAATATGCGTCTTGTGCAATGCGGCCGGACGCGGTATAATAAAAATACCTATTTTTCGTGTCTCATCAGAAAGGACGAACGATCATGGAACTTCGAGAGATTCTTTCCCGCTGCGACCACACGCTCCTGCGCGTGGATGCCACCGCGGCGGAGATCCGCGCCCTCTGCGATCAGGGCATGCGTTACGGCTGCGCCAGTGTGTGCATCCCGCCGTGCCATGTCGCCGGGGCGAAGAAATATGTCGGCGACCGCCTGCGCATCTGCACGGTCATCGGCTTCCCGAATGGGTACAACACCCCGGCTGTCAAGGCGTTCGAGGCGGCGGAAGCCATCCGCAACGGCGCCGACGAGGTGGACATGGTCATCAATCTGGCCATGGTCAAGGACGGCTGCTGGGACGATGTCGCGGCCGATATCCGCGCCGTGCGTGAGGTCAGCCGCGGCCGCATCCTCAAGGTCATCATTGAGTGCTGCCTGCTGACCGAGGAGGAAAAGCGCATGCTCTGCCGCATCGTGTCCGACAGCGGAGCCGACTATATCAAGACCTCCACCGGCTTTTCCACCGGCGGCGCCACGGCGGACGATGTGCGCCTGCTGCGCACCTGCTGCCCGCCGCACGTGAAGGTCAAAGCTGCCGGCGGCATCGCAAGCCTTGCCGACGCGGAGGAGTTTATCCGCCTCGGCGCGGACCGGCTCGGCACCAGCCGCATTGTGAAGATCGCCATGGCGCAGGAGCAGCAGGCTGCCGAGGCAGCGGCCGCGCCGCAGCAGCCGGAAGCGGCTGCACAGCCAGAGACGCCGGAACAGCAGGACACCACTTACTGAGTCTGCCGGGCGGCGAGTTTTTGCCGCACGGTTCGCCCCAGCCACACGCCGGGGATGGCAAGTCCAAACCAGAACAGGGAATACAGCGGGCAGATCTGCCCGAGGACGTTGAGCGGCCGGTCTGCATAGCTCCAGACGTTCCAGCCGAGGCGCAGGTTGACGAGCACGCCGGTGAAATACTCCACCGTCGTGACGGTGGCCGCGCACAGCGTCCAGCGCCGCCAGAGCACGGTGCGCTCGCGCCCCGCGATCAGATAGATCAGCACGGCGCACACGCCGCCGCACAGCAGCATCGACCAGTGTGTCCGGCCGCGCCAAAGCAGCTCCAGCCCGCCGTAGCCCAGTCCGCCGGCGGTGAACACACCGCCGTATTCGAGTACTTTCATATGGCTTCGCCTCCGTTGGGGAGTATGTCCCCGGAAGGTGGGATTCAGTCCGCATTTTTTGCTCGCACGGCGCAGAAAACCCTTGACAGACCGTGCCGGGACTGCTATAGTATAAAAGCTGACAACAAAGTGGGCGTCCTCTGGGCAGCCTCACCCGGCCGCGAAGGCGGTCCGCGGTCAATAAAACCCGCTCCCGTCTGGGAGATATGTGTGTTTTATGCGCGCGGATGTGTCTTGCATCCGTGCTTTTTTGTTCCCGGAGCCACCGCTCCCGATGCAACCAATGGAGGTGTGTTCGTATCGCAACTGCAAACTATCAGATCAACGAAGAGATCCGCGATAAGGAAGTCCGCGTCATCGGCGCTGACGGCGCTCAGCTGGGCATCATGTCCTCGGCCGCTGCGCTGGAGATCGCCGAGGGGAAGGACCTCGACCTCGTGAAGATCGCTCCGGGTTCCAACCCGCCGGTCTGCAAGATCATGGACTACGGCAAGTACCGTTTCGAGCAGGCCAAGCGCGAGAAGGAAGCCAGAAAAAATCAGCATGTGATCGAAGTCAAGGAGATCCGCATGTCGCCCGGCATCGGCGAGAACGACTTCAACACCAAGCTGAAAAACGGCCAGAAGTTCCTGCAGGGCGGCGACCGCCTGAAGGTGACGATCCGCTTCCGCGGCCGTGAAATGGCGCACACCAATATCGGTGAACAGCTCCTGCGTGACTTTGCCGCCAAGTGCGCGGACATTGCCAACCTCGACAAGCAGCCCAAGCTGGAGGGACGCAATATGTCCATGTTCCTGTCGCCAAAGCCGCAGAACACCAATAATAAGAAGTAAGCAAACCAAGGAAGGAGAAAATACAATGCCCAAACTGAAATCTCACAGTGGCGCGAAGAAGAGATTCAATCTCACCAAGAACGGCAAGGTCAAGCGTGCCCATGCGTTCAAGAGCCACATTCTTACCAAGAAGGATACCAAGCGCTGCCGTCGTCTGCGTTCCACCACTTATGCGGATGCGACTACCGAAGCGACCATCAGAAAAATGATTCCTTATAAATAAGGATTGACCGCACAATAGGAGGAAACAACAATGGCAAGAGTTAAGGGCGCGATGATGACGCGCAAACATAGAAAAAAGATCCTCGGCCTGGCCAAGGGCTACTGGGGCAACAAGTCCCGCCACTATAAGATGGCCAACCAGCAGATGATGAAGTCCGGCCGCTACGCTTACGTCGGCCGCAAGCAGAAGAAGAGAGACTTCCGTCAGCTGTGGATCACCCGTATCAGCGCCGGCTGCAAAGCCAACGGCATGAATTACTCCACCTTTATGCACGGCCTGAAGCTGGCCGGCATCGACATGAACCGCAAGATGCTCTCCGAGACTGCGATTCATGACCCCGCTGCGTTCACCGCTCTGTGCGAGCAGGCGAAGGCTGCCCTGAACTGAGTTTCCAAGTTAAAAACCCCGCCATCCGACCGGATGGCGGGGTTTTTGTATGTTCTTCAGTCGACCTGCCGCGCCACGACCAGAAAGCGGCCGTTCGCCGTGTGGTAGGCACAGGTGGACAGCGTGAGCAGCCGGTCGCCGGGCTGGATCGTGATGCCGGTGTCATAGCACCGGTTTTGTTCGATAAACGTGCAGTACTGCGCAAACTGCTCCGGGTCCGTGCCGATGCAGTCATAATATCGAAAGGCGTCAGAGCCCTCAGCGGGGATTTCCGTTTCGATCGCGGCCACGACCTCATACGAATGGGAGGCGTAGAGCGTGTCAAACTGCACGATCGGGTGCGCAGCGCGAAATGCCGCATCCTTGTAGGAGATCAGCGAGCCGAACATGCTGCCGTCTTTCATGTGGTGCCCGTAGATGAGGATGTTGTCTGCCGTGCGCACATCGCAGTTTTCGGCGACATACAGCGTGCCGCGGTACGACCACTTGCCGTAGAAGTCCATGTGCAGGTACTTGCCCGGCGTGTCGGGGGCAAACATGACGACGTTGTTGATGTTGGTGCCGTCGATCCGCAGCCAGCCGATCGTATCCGCATTGTCGGCGGCAACTGCACGCACCTGCTCCATGGCCTCCGCACTGGCTGCGTCATGCGCGGCGGCGAGCGCCTCTGCGACAGCGCGGTCGCTGCGGTCACTGTGCCAGTACCAGCCGAGCACGCCAACGCAGAGCAAGAATCCGACGATGCAGACGACGCGGATCACGATGAGAACGGTTTTTTTCATACAAAACTCCTGATAAGAAAATGGGCAGTGTCATTTGACGCTGCCCATTTTAACTGCATGAGAGTGAAGATCAGGCGCCGTGGTGCTTGCTCTTCCTGCGGTTGTAGTAGGTCGCAGCGAAGGTCGCCACGAAGATCACTGCCAGCGCAATGACCAGCCAGATCAGACGTGTGTCGCCGGTCTTGGGGGTGTTCGACTTGCTGCCATCCGGATTATTGCCGTCCGGATTGTTGCCGTCCGGATTGTTGCCGTCCGGATTGTTGCCATCCGGATTGTTGCCGTCCGGATTGTTGCCATCCGGATTGTTGCCATCCGGGCCATTCCCGTCCGGATTGTTGGGGTCGGTGCCGTTGCCGTTATCGCCGCCGCCGTTATCGCCGC
>ERZ827469.1768-NODE-1768-length-18236-cov-3.215720_pt1 | contig 18236 bp, 14 predicted proteins | sample MGYA00519917_ERZ827469 | MGnify/ENA primary metagenome ERZ827469 (study PRJEB31778, sample SAMEA3449314) | human gut metagenome | biome: human gut; feature: human-associated habitat; material: faeces | place: United Kingdom | collected 2010/2012 ... | reverse complement strand
TCTGTAGAACTGGAGACCCGCTTTCGAGTCCTCGGTAAGGAGCGTGTCGAATTGTGATGGGGTTCGGCGTTGCGACGCTAGGCTGTACACATGGTTTTTGCCTGCTTTGTACAGACGTTTGAATGTGTGGTATTTCTTGCCGCTTGTTTTAATTTGATATATCTCGTCAACGCTGTAGGGGAGTTCCCTCAAATCTTCTCGCGTGAAAAACACGTAGTAGTTGTCGGTTTTTTGGATTGTCGTCGCAAAATCCTTCGAGGTGACATACCGTGCTCCTTCGTCTATGAAAACGATGGAGTCCCTGATGGACGAGAGTTGATTTTCCCAGTCGATGTCCACCAACGCAACGCATTGTTTGTTGCATTGGATGGTGACGCCGCTGGATTCGCCTAAACGCGTATGCGAAGCGATCATATCGAACAGTGTCGTTTTGCCCGTCCCGCTATCGCCCTTAACAATTGTGATGCTACGGCGTATTTCGAACTTGAAGTTGGTTCTTCTGTTGCTGACGCTAACTACCTGAGCTCCTATCACGACAGCCCCCCTTATACGTAATCGCCGGCGGCGAGCACGAGTTCCTCCATATTCTTGACAATGCGCCCGTTGTTAAGAATTTTGATCTTAAAATTGCCTTTCCCGAAGTCCATGAGATGACGTAAATTGATGACCACTTTACGTTCCTCGGCCATTTTCAAAATCCATTTTGCGCAATTGTCGCCGCATGTCGATGCGTTGAATATATGGTTGCGATCGTTGTCGATGAGTATGAGCGTTTTCACGCCTCCGGATAGCTTCAAAGGCGTGATGGGGCCGAGGTATGGGCTCTCGATAACCTGTGAGCTGATGACATCCGATTTGTCTACGTCCTTGATCATCTCTTTCGACAAAGACTTAGTGATCCATCGATCTTGGTAGGTGTTCTCAAAGTAAACCGCTGTATTGTATATAGCTTCAGGCATATCGCCGAAATAGATATTGAGCATAATGAACGCGTTTCCTTAGGGCTTTTCGAGCGGTGCTGGCTTGGGAGTTTATTTTAGCAGTTTGCGGTATCGGAGAACGCGGGCGTCCTTTCGCTTATCCTCTGCGAATTTATCGGTCGCAGCTTCTTTTTCGCTCGCTTTGACTTCGAGAGACACGCCGAAATCTCCGCTCAAAATGTGACCCACCTTGTGAAAGAGGGTGAACCAGAACGTATCAGCGTAAAGTCTCCTGTCGTTGACCATGAGCATCACGCTTGAGCCGATTCGCTTAGTCGCGCCGTTTGTCTTCGACCCTTCAAGGTTGGGTAAGAGCACGAGGATGACCCCCGCGGCGAAAAAGGCCTTTTCGATCAAAGGGTAGAATCTATCATGATCTGTCGTGAGCATGAGGGCGTACTCTACGGCGGACTCGAATTTCCCCTTGTCGTATCTCGGAGCATTCTTCCGGCGCGCCTCGTTAACAGCAATTTGAACAAGAGCATTGGTCCTTGCTATCGTTTTCTCATCCATCTTGCTCGAATCGCTTCTGAAGCTGACGCATACATCGCGTTTCGTGAGTACGGTTAGGGACGATACCTCCAGAAACCTGCGGACTTCAACGACTTGCTCCGGCAGTTTTCTGGGCAGGTCGGGAAGGAGGAACTTGTCTCTAAAGTACCCATACCCAATTTGCTTCAAAACGCCTATTTCTTCCTCCAGCAAAGCGTCGGAGTTCATTTCGGCTCTTTACGGCATCGTACGCGTTTTGCAGATTGAGCCAGTATTCAAGAGTTGTGCCGAGCATCCCCGAAAGCTTTAAGGCCATGTCGACGGAGAGGCTTTGCTGCCCGTTAATGAGTTTACTGAGATTTTTCGGCGTCGTGTCGAGTCTACTGGCGAAATCCTGTTGAGTGAGGCCGCTTTCATCCACGATCTCTTCGACGTAATATCCAGGATGGAACGCGACGCGGCCTTTGTACTCTATGTAGTTACTCATAATTATTGCTCACGTTTTCGACGCAAAGACGACTTCCAACGTGAATTTGCCCTTTCGTTCAATTACCTAAATAGGTAATAAAAATAGAATTAAAGGGATTGTTTCAACGAGCAAAAGGAAAAGATCTGCAGAATTTTCTGCCCCCGCATCCTTCGGTCGATCGCGCTGCTGACCAGACGCGGTTTGTGTTCGCGGTTTAGGGGAGCTCGTTTTCCGTTGACGGGCAAGGGCCCCTCGCTTGCGTAGGCTATACTACGTAAGCGTTTGCCGTGCGGCTGCGCCCGCGGGTTCTGCCTGCGGAGCTTTCGATGCCGATTGACGATCGGGGAATGTGATATGTGGGGAATGTTTGCCGCTGCGGTGCTTTTAGGCGCTGCGTTTCTTTATGTGCCCGGCTATTTCATGATGCGTGCGCTGAGGTTCTCGCGCATACCGAGTTTCGCCTGCGCGCCGCTTCTATCGGTGGTGCTCTATGGCGTGATGACGGTGGCCTATGGGAAGCTCGGGGTGTTTTGCGACTGGGTTGCGCTTGCGGTTCCCGCGCTGATCATCGGCGTAGCGGCTTTCGTCGTCTCCCAGATGCTGACCACGCGATTCAGCTGGAGGGGCGTCTCGTCGTCTCTTGGGTCTCGCTCGGGCAGCGTGTTCGGCATGCGGGCCGATCGCTTCGACCTTCTCTGCTTGATCGCCTACATCGTTGTCGGCGCGATCGCCGTGGGCGTTGTGCTTCTCGCCAACCTCGAGGCGCCCGACTCGGTTCTGCAGGAGTACGACAACATCCATCATCTGGGGCAGATTCACGCGTTCGTGTCCTCGGGCGTGTGGTCGCCGCTGTCGGTCACGCTGTTCCCCGGCGCCGACGCGGCCGTCAGCACGCTGCCGGGCAGCGGGTTCTATCCGTCCGCGTGGCACTGGGTCGCTTCCTTCATGGTGAGCTCCCTGGGCGTTTCGGTTCCGCTTTCCGTCAACGCCGTCGATGCGCTGTTCGCGGGCTTTGTTTACCCGGCGAGCATGTTCCTCCTCATGCGCGTTATGCTGGCAAAGCATCCGGGCGCGGTCGCCTTGGGTGCGTTCGTAGCTCCTGCGTTCACGGCGTTTCCCTGGGGGTTTCTCATCTTCGGGCCGCTGTACGCGAACTTGGCGTCGTTTTCGATGATGCCCGCCGCGGCGTATCTGTTCATCTCCCTGTTCGATCGAGACGCTTCCGCGTCGAGTCGCGTGCGCATCGTCGCGGTGTTCGCGGCGTTTGTCGTGGCTATGGCGCTCGCGCAGCCCAACGCCGTGTTCACGATGGGTGCGATGCTCATCGCGTTTTGCGTGTGGAAGGCGACGGGGCTTACCGCGTGCATACCGTGGCTCAAGGAGAAAGGCCTGCTGGGTAAGGTCGTCGTCGGCGTGTTGGCCACCGTGTTCTTCGCGGGCGTTTGGTACGTGCTGTTCAAGTTGCCGTTTTTGCAGGGCGTGGTCACGCACGAGTGGGCGGCTTTCACCACGCGCGGTCGGGCGTTCGTCGACGCGCTTTCGTTGTCGTTTCGCGTGGGCGCTCCGCAAGTTTTGCTGGCGGTGTTGCTGGCGGTCGGAAGCTTGTGGACTCTGCGGCATCGTGATTGCTTGTGGATTGCGTTCTCATATGCGTTCTTCTGCGCCATCTACATTGTCGACGTTACCTCGGGCGGCCCGCTAAAGTTCCTGCTCTCGGGTTTTTGGTACACGGATTCGTGGCGCGTGGCGGCTTCCGCGGTGTTTTGCGGCGTGCCCTTGGCCTCGTTGGGCTTGGCTTTGGCGGCGAAGGGGGCTGCGCGTGGCGTTCGCGGACTTCTTGCAGCGGCGAGCGCGGGCGGCTTTCCTTCGGGTGATCGGCGCAACCGCGCCGTCGCGCTGGCGTCGTCGTGCGTGGTGGCCGTGGCGTTCGCGTTTTTGTGCTTTATGCCGGGCGTGTCGGGCTCGGACGGCTCGGTCTTGAGAAACGGCCTCAACGTGGTCGAGGACTCCATTCGCGTGAGGAACTCCTCTGCGGGCGTTCAGGTGTACGACGCTGCGGAGCGCGCGTTCGTCGACGAGGTCGAGCGGGTGGTTCCCGAGGGTTCCTATATCGTCAACGTTCCCGACGATGGGTCCGCGTTCGCGTACGGCATCGACGGGCTGAACGTTTTATATCGCAGCACGCGCACGTACGATGTCGAAAGCGAATCGCCCGAAGGTTATATCCTGCGTACGCGCTTGGCCGACGCGGCCACCGATGCGGATGTGCGGAGCGCTCTGGAGTCGGTGGGTGCCGATTACGTCCTCGTTCTCGACGATGAGCGCGTGGCGGCTGATCGGGCGTATCTGTTCACCTACGACCCCGCTCTGTGGCAGGGCATCTTGAGCATCGACGCGGACACGCCGGGTTTCGAGCTGGTTCTGTCCGAAGGGGACATGCGCCTTTACCGCATTACCGCAGCGGCGTAGGGGGCTGTAAAAGCAGGGCGGATCCAAGCGCGTTTCCTCCCTCGGTCAAGGCCCGGCCCTCGCTATGAGCCGGGATTGTGCCGTATCGCATTACACGGTTCGGCTCGTCCTTCTAGGTAAATGTTCGCACGTGGGGTACAATGTTTCGCTATGGATACCAAGATACTCGCCATCATCCCTGCGTATAACGAGCAGGACAACATCGTCTCGACCATCGAGGATTTGAAGACCCATGCTCCGTGGGTCGATTACGTCGTGGTCAATGACGGGTCGAAGGATGCGACTGCGCGCATTTGCGGGGATCGCGGCTACAACTTGATCTCCCTTCCCGCGAACCTCGGGCTTGCGGGCGCTTTTCAAACGGGCATGAAGTACGCGCATCGCAACGGCTACGATTACGCGATTCAGTTCGACGCCGACGGCCAGCATTCCGCCGCCTATATCAAGAGCATGGTGGACGAGGCGAAGGCGAGCGGCGCCAACATCGTCATCGGCTCCCGTTTCTGCTCCCAGAAAAAGCCGTTCTCGGCGCGCATGGTGGGCTCGGCGCTCATCACGGCTATGATTCGCCTGACGACGGGGCGCAAGATTCAAGACCCTACCTCGGGCATGCGCCTGTTCGACACGACGATGATCCCCCTGTTCGCCGAGGAAAGCGACTTCGGCCCCGAGCCCGATACGGTGTCGTTGCTCATGCGCCGCGGCGCGAAGGTCACCGAGGTTCAGGTTGAGATGCGCGACAGGATCGCGGGGGAGAGCTACCTTAACTTCACCAAATCCGTTTCCTACATGATGCGCATGAGCATCTCCATTTTGTTCGTCCAGTGGTTCAGGAGGAAGAAGTGAACCTTCAGTTTACGGCGGTGCTGATCGTCGGCGCCGTGGCGTCGTTCGCGTTCATGCTGAGGAAGATTCGCAAGTCGGAAATCAGCATCGCCGATTCGACGTTTTGGTTTCTGTTCTCCTTGAGCCTCGTTCTTTTGGCGGTGTTTCCGCAGATCGCGTACTTCTGCGCGGATCTGCTGGGCATGCAGGCGCCTTCTAATTTCGTTTTCCTCTACGTGATCGCGGTCATGGTCATCCGTCAGTTCACCATGACGGCGCAGATCGCGCGTTTGCGCAGCCGTTTGACGACCCTTGTGCAGGAGCAGGCCCTTTCCGAGGCGGGCGCGTGCGTTCGGGCGTCGCGCGAGCCGGTTGCCTCTTCGCGCGAGGGCGGGGCGTCGTCGGATATCTTGAGGGACGCGTCGGAGGACGCTCGTTAAACCGCGCGGTCGGTGCTGCTCGTTCATGGTTTCATCAGGCAAGACATACTGCATCTTCTCGGCTCTCTACGCTCCGAGCGTGGGGGGTGTGGAGAAGTACACGCAAAACCTTACGTATGCGCTGGCCGATGCGGGCAACGAGGTGGTCGTGGTGGTCGCGGGCGCAGCAGGGGCGAAGGATTTCGAAGAGCCGCGTGCGGGCGTCACCGTGGTGAGGCTTCCCGGGTCGGGCTTGCTCGGCGGTCGCTTCCCCGTGCCGAAGCCGGGCTCGCTTCTCCGGGAGCGCTTGAGCTACGTCCGCGATAAGGGCATCGATTACGTGGTGGTCAACACGCGCTTTTACCTGCATTCGCTCATCGGGTTGAAGTTCGCCCGGCAGCTCGGCGTTCGTCCCGTGCTCGTCGAGCACGGCTCGGCTCACCTTACGATGGGCGGCGGCGCCATCGACCGGATCGTCGCGGCTTACGAGCATGCCGTCACGCGCCTCGTCAAGCGCGCGAACCCGGCGGTCTACGCTGTTTCGAGCGCGGGATGCCGGTGGTTGCGGCACTTCGACATCGAAGCCTTAGGCGTTCTGAACAATTCGATTGACGCCGATCTCTTTCGATCGATGTCGTCCGGCCGCGATTTCAGGGGAGAGCTGGGTTTGGGGGAGAGCACGCTTCTCGTGTCGTCCATCGGGCGCCTTGTTCCTGAAAAAGGCGTGACGTGCATACTCGAGGCCGCGCGTGCGTTGCGTGACGCCGACGTCCGCTTCGTGCTTGCGGGCGATGGTCCCTTGCGCGCCGAGGTGGAAGGGTGCGGCTGCCCGAACGTCACTTACGTCGGACGCTTGAGCGAAGGTGATGTTTCCGCGCTTTTGCGGTCGTCCGACGCGTTCTGCCTCCCGAGCCGCTCCGAAGGCTTTTCCACCTCGCTGCTCGAGTGCGCGGCATGCGCCGCCGTGCCCATCGTCACGCATGTGGGCGGCGTCGACGAGCTGATTCCCGACGAGAGTTACGGGCGCGTCATCGGCGGCATGGATCCGGCGTTGGTGGCGAGCTCGCGGCGGACAGGTAGGGGCTTCGCCGCATGGCCGAGAAGCTGCAGCGCCGCGTTGACGACGAGTTCTCGTGGCAAAAGACGGCGGGGAAGGTCGAGCGCGCGTGTGCGCAGGCCAACGGCGTCGACGCCGGCGGGGCGTATTCTGAGGGGAGCACGGGCGCGTGCGGGGGCAAGCCGCCTGCCGCGTTGAACACGGACGAAGGGGAGTAAGGCCAATGGCTGAACGGGAAGACGGCGAGTTGCGCAAGCTTCAGATGGTGCTGCTCGACATCCTCAAGATGCTCGATCGATTCTGCGAGGAGAACGACATCACGTACTTCCTCGATTCCGGCACGGCTCTCGGCGCGGTGCGTCATGCGGGCTTCATCCCCTGGGACGACGACGTCGACGTGGGCATGCTGCGCGAGGATTACGACCGCTTCATCGAGTTGGCGAAAGAAGGCCTGCCCGAGGGCTACAGCCTGCATCAGTTCGACGACACGCCCGGTTTCGCGGCCATGTTCGCCAAGATTTACAAAGACGGTACGGTGTTCGAAACCGAGGAATCGCGCTCGGCCGGCTGCCCGCAGTGCGTGTTCGTGGACGTGTTCCCCTATGACGCTCTCTCCTCGGATAAGAAGGAGCGCGAGCGACAGCTCGCGTGCGCCAACAAGTGGCAGAAGATATCGTATCTGTACCATTCGGCTCATGTGACGCTTCCCTCCATGCCCGCTGCGGCGAGGGCGGTGGTTGGCGCGGGGTGCCATGTGGTCCATTTCGGGCTGCACGCGGGCTTGAAACGCGAGAGCATACGGCGCAAGTTCGATCAGGCTCGGGTCTTCTCGGCGTCGCCCTCGGATGAGCTTTCGGTTCTGTCCTACACTGCTTGGGGACCTTTCGATCGAGAGCTGCTCACGAATTTGGAGAGGCGTTCGTTCGAGGGTTGCATGTTCCCCTGTCCTGCGGATTTCGACTGTTATCTGACGACGCTGTACGGGCCGACGTGGCGCGAGCTTCCGCCGCCCGAGCAGCGTCGGACTCACAAACCGCTTCGATTGGTGCTGAGCGCTGCAGAGGAAGGGTAGATCGTGGAGAAGATTTCCGTTGACGAGATGAAGCTCATCGAACTTGAGATTATGGATGAGATCGATCGTGTGTGCCGCGAACGTGGCATCACGTACTTTCTCGGTTATGGGAGCTGCCTGGGCGCGGTGCGCCATGGTGGTTTCATCCCCTGGGACGACGATATGGACGTCGTCATGATGCGCGAGGATTACGAGCGTTTCCTCGCGGTGTTCAACGAAGTGACGGGCGCGGAGCATATGCGCGCGGTTTCGTATCGGGACAAGTCGGCGCCGTGCGTGTTCGCGAAAGTCGTCGACGTCACGACGAAGGTGGAGGAGCGCTACTCGGAGGCTCGTTACGGTTCGGGTGTGTGGGTCGACGTGTTTCCGCTCGACGCCGTCCCTGCCGAGAACGCTGACAAGCTTTTCAAGGGTTGTGCGAAATACGGTGCTCTGAGATATCTGACGGTGACCGACACCGCGACGGGATCGAGCGGTTTCATCAAGCTCGCGAAGAAGATCGTCTGCCCGGTGCTCAAGAGGAAGGGGCCTTACGGGTATGCTCGCAAGGTCGACGAGATCGCGCGTGACACCGCAGTCCCTCGCGACGAGGCGCTCGTCGCCGATTTCGTCGCCGAGGCGGATGCGGGCAAGATTTTGAAACGTTCGTGGTTCAATCCCATCAAATGGGAATTCGAAGGCCACACGTTCTTCATTCCCGAACACTATGATGAGTATCTGACGGCGTTGTACGGCGATTGGAAAACACCGCCTCCCGCAGATGATCGGGAGATGCATACGTGCAACGCGTATCGGTTGTAGGAGCGTGGGTGCTGTTCTGAGTCCGACGCGAAGCGAGGACGGAGAGCCTGCGTGGCTGTGAAAAAACTATCGATCAAGGCGAATATGCTGTGGAACTCCATCGGTTCCATGACGTATTTGGGTTGCCAATGGCTCGTGACCATTTTCGTCGTGCGCCTTTCGTCGGGCTACGATGCGGCGGGTCTTTTGTCGTTGGCGATGGCTGTCGTCGGCATATTCGGCACCTTCGCCAACTATAAAATGGGGACGTATCAGATCTCCGACATCAAGCACGAGCACACGTTAGGCGAGTATCTGGGCTTTCGCTGCTTCATGCTCGTGGTGGCGTTTCTGTGCTGCATCGTGTACGCGTACTTCACGTGCCCCGATTACGCGCTTGTCACGGTGGCGCTGTTCTACCTGTTCAAGGGCGTTGGGCTGATCATCGACATCTTTCATGGCGTCGACCAGGTCAACCGTCGCATGGACTATATGGGGAAGTCCTTCATGGCCCAAGGCGTCTCGACGCTTGCGGCGTTCATCGTCGTGTTCGGGTTGACGCAAGACCTCAACGCGGCCATCGTCGCCATGACGGTTGCGGCGCTGCTGGTGCTGGTGCTTTACGATATGCCCAAAGCGGCGCAGTTCGAGAAACCGCGCATTCAACTGACGGTATCGAAGACGTTGTTCTTCCTGAAAACCTCGCTTCCCGCAGTGATCGCATCGCTTGCGGCAAGCGCTATTTTCACCATTCCCAAGCAGTATCTGAGCCTGGTTTCGGGCGACGCAGCGTTGGGCATTTACTCGTCGGTCGCCGCGCCCGCGCTGGTGGTTCAGATGGGCGCGATGTATCTTTACGGGCCGCTGCTCGATATATTCCCGAAGCATTTCTTCGATGGAGATATGGCGGGGTTCGGAAAGCTTCTGGCTAAAACGGTGCTGGGCATCATCTTGGTCGCCGTCGTCTGCGCGGTCGGGTTGGAGCTGCTCGGCGAGTGGTTGCTCACGTTGCTGTTCGGTTCGAGCATCGCCGATTACGTTTACCTACTCCAGCCCGTGCTGCTTTCGACGGTGCTGACGGCGTTTCTGTGGTTCTTCGGTGACCTCCTCATCGCCGTTCGTGATTTTAGGGCGAATTTCGCAGGCAACGTCGCCGCGTTTCTGGCGGTTCTGCCGCTGAGCGTGCTGTGCGTCGATACGTGGGATATGAACGGCGTGAGCTTTGCGGGCGCCGCTGCGTGCTTGGTGGGCGTTATCGTCTTGGGCGTGTTCCTCGTCATCGACATCGCTAAGCAGAAGAAGGCGGGGCCCAGCTCCGTTGAAGACCGACAGACGGAGGGTGAGTCATGATGCGCGTTTTGCACGTTATCGGCGCGATGAACCGCGGCGGCGCCGAAACCATGATCATGAACCTGTACCGTGCGATGGACAGAACCGAGGTGCAGTTCGATTTCCTCGTTCATGAAGAGCGCGAATGCGACTACGATGCGGAGATCCTCTCACTCGGGGGTAGGATATTTCGCGCACCGCGTTTCAACGGGGTGAACTATTATGCGTATCGGCGCGTGTTCCGCGAGCTGTTCGAGACGCATCCTGAATGGCTCATCGTCCATGGGCATATCGGGAGCTCGGCTGCGCTTTACCTGACCGAGGCCAAGCGCGCTGGGCGCGTCGCCATCGCCCACAGTCATGCGCAAAACTACATGAAAGGGCTGCCCGGCCTTGCTTTCAAGGTGTTGAGCTACCCGACGCGAAACATAGCCGATTGGTTTCTCGGATGCTCGGAGGAGGCGTGCGTCGATCGGTTCGGGCCTCAGGTTGCCCAGGGGGAGCGGTGCTTCGTTTTGCGCAACGGCATCGATTTGTCGCGGTACGTCTTCGACGACGCAGTCCGCGCCCGCATGCGGGAAGAGCTCGGCGTTCGTTCGGACGCGCCCGTGTTCTGCCATGTGGGCAGGTTCACCGAGGTGAAGAACCATGCGTTTCTCCTGGACGTGTTTTCGCTGGTCAAGAGCGAGATGCCGGATGCGGTGCTCTTGCTCGCCGGCAGGGGCGAGCTTGAGGGCGAGATCCGCCGCAGCGTCGACGCGCGCGGGCTTGCGGATGCGGTGAAGTTTCTCGGCGTTCGCGACGACATATGCGATGTCCTGCAGGCGGCTGACGTGTTCTTGTTCCCCTCGAGGAAGGAGGGGCTTGCCATTGCGGTCGTTGAAGCGCAGGCGTCAGGCTTGCCGGGTCTTGTTTCGACGGGCGTTCCCGATGTCGCTGTGGTCTCGAAGGGCGTTGTCCATATTGACCTCGCTGAGGGAGCGCAGCGCTGGGCTGATCTCGCGATCGATCTCGCGTGCGGATCGCAGGCGGTCGATCGCTCGCGGGGGGTCGAGGAGGTTCGCGCGTCGGGCTTCGGCATCGAGGAGAGCGCGAAGTGGCTCGACGGCTTCTACCGCAGCTTGGCCTCGGGCGAGGACGCGTCGGTTAAACCTGCGGTTAGTTAAGCGCGGTGATGCGGTAAAGCCTCATATCGCCTTCTGCGAGCACCACCTCGAAACCCGGGGTGTCATCGCGGATGAGCTCGATGCCGCCCCAATCCGATTCGTCGTAGCACCAGAACCAACGGCGCATGGCGTCTTCGTCGCGGTCGAGGATAAGGACGTACTTCGCGCCGATGGCGCGAACGGCCTCCCGGGTGCGTGCGTCGCGGGCGATGTTGTAGAGCGCGTGGCGGATGCGAACGCTCTCCGCGCTCTCAGCGCTTTCTTCTGCATCGTCTTCGTAGCCCGTCATATAGCGTTGGTAGAGGTTCATGTCGCTTGCGGCGAAGGCGTAGAGCGAGCCGTCGTAGGGGAGGTTGATCACCGGCGCATCGGGGCCGGTGAGCCCTACCGCTTCTTCGACGAACGCGCGTTTCTCGGCGTCGTAGCAGTTTGCGGAGGTGGTGTTGCTGTGAGCTTCCATCATGCCGCGGGTTCGCGCGAACGGTGAGTCGAGATAGAGGTCGTTGCCGTCTTCGACGGGCATGCGGAAGTCGACGAGGCAGAACAGCGCGACGACGACAATGCAGGCTACTGCCTTGGAGCGTGGACTTGCGTTCCGCGTGATGCTTCGTGCGACGTGCGCAAGGCCCGCGCTCGCAAGCGGTGTGGCGAACATCGCGGCGAAGGCGGCGATGCGATAGTAATCGGTGTACCAAAAGCCCGTCAGAATCTGCTTCGCGGGGACGTTCGGCAACGCGGCGGCAAGCGCGAACATGACGCAGGCGATGCAGAATGCCACGACGAGCCAGCGGCGGCGTTTCGTTCTGAAGCAGTACGCGCAGCCCGCGAAGACGGCCAGCGCGAGGACGATTTGCGGCATGGGTTCCGCGAAGGAGAGAAACGCAGCGTCGAGGATGGCGTTCGCGGGGTCGGCCACGGGGTCCCACGACCACGACATCGCCTGCTTGATCGGGGGGAGGATGCATGCCAAAGCCCACAGCGCGACGATGAGCAGAGCGAAGGCTGCGGTTCCCGTTCGCGTTCCCCGTCTCGTGATGGATCCGCGCTTCTCCATGCGGCAGAGGGCGTGGTAGATCGCCGCCAGGCAGAACGGGGTGAGGAAAACTGCCGTGGTGAACACGGCGCTCGACTGCGTGAGCACGAGGGCGATGGCGCCGAGGATGATCGTCGCCAGGCAGGCAGCCGATCCTACGTGGCCGTTTCGGAAATCGACGAGTCTGATGAAGCACGCGGCGACGGCGGGAACAAGGCACAGCGCGGCGGCGAAGGGGTACACCTCCCAGACGCCGAAAATGGTCCAGGGAAATGCGGTGAACGCGCTTGCGCAGACGGCTCCGATGAGGATGACGTCCTTTTTTCCGGGGAAGAGGTGCGCTATGAGCGCGAGCATGCCCACGGGGTAGATGATCGCGGCGAAGACGACGTTGGCGGCGTTTGCGGCGAACGAGACGGGCGCGCCCAGCGCGTCGACGGCAATGGCCGCCACCAGGTGCCATGCAGAGGGGTAGAAAGACGAGGAGCCGAACGGGTCGAATTCCGCCCCGAGGCCTTCCGGGTAGAGCGTAGTGCAGAGCGAGGACCAAACTCCCGATTCGACGAAGCACTCGATCTGTCCGAAATGCCGTACGTTGTCATGCGAGAAGACGATGGCGTCAGGATTGCCGAGGGGTTCGAGCAGGGCGTAGGCCGCGACGGCGAGACCGATGGCGATGTAGGCCGCTGCGGCGGCGTAGGTGAACGAGAGCGGCGGTTCCGGATTGCTCTCGCCCCAATCGAGAGCGGGGACGGGCTTGCGCCCGCCGCGGCGGAGCCGTTTCAGGGCGATGGCTCCCAGGTAGAGTAGCAGGGCGAGCGCATAGAGCGGCGCCAGCACGGTGACCGAGGTGGCGCTTACGCCGAGGACGGGGTAGATGCAGACGAAGACGGCCGCGCAGGCGAGCGCGACGACGGGGGCGCATGCCAGGGAGAGCAATCGCGGCAGCCCCAGCGAGCGCAGGGAGATGAACCCCGGGATGGCGAGGGCGAGATAGAGGAAGGCCGCGGTGGCGGCGAAGGTTATCCAACTGATCGGCATGAGGTTCTTTCCGGGGACGGGCGTCTTGGCCAGGGGTTTTGAATCATGGACAGTATAACCGCGTGTCGCCTGCTTGGTTCCCCCGGGTGCGCAGACGGATGCGGACCGTCTGCCTGCGTAACACGGCGAGAGCCGATAATCGCTCGCATTCCCCTTTCGTCGATGTGCGCATGCGCGGGAGTTGCCCGAAGCTGCCCTTTCGACGATGATGAAAATCTTGCGAAAAAGCGGGTCATCTCGATTTTTCGCTTCGCCCATCGAGTGAGTACCAAGGGGATTCAACTATGCTGGAAGCGCTCGCGCAGGTGTTTTGGCTGGTCATGCAGCCGTGCTACGATCTGACGGGTAACTGGTGGATGGCCATTTTGCTGTTCACCGTCATCGTGAAGATCGTTCTCATGCCGCTTTCCCTGTGGTGTCAGTGGAACAGCATCGTCATGGTGAAGATCATGCCTGAGATCAACCGCGTCAAGGTCAAGTACTTCGGCGATGCCGAGACCATCGGCGAGAAGCAGACCGAGCTGAACAAGAAACACCATTATCACCCGCTGCTCTCCCTGGTTCCCCTCGTCGTTCAGATCCTCGTTCTGTTCGGCTTGGTCGAGGTCATTCATGACATCACCGACTACGGAGCCCCCGGCACGGAGTTCCTCGGCATGGTTCCCGTGGAGGACGGGGGTCTGTCGTGGATCATGCCGCTGCTCGCCGGCCTTTCGGCAGTTGCCATGGGGTTCGCGCAGAACAGGATCAACCCTTTGTAGCGCGAGCAGTCGAAGATGGAGAAGAACACCACTAACGGCCTTTCCATTGCGCTTTCTCTGATTCTGGGCGTCTACGTGGCGGCGGGCATGGCGTTTTACTGGATCTGTTCGAACTTGATGGCCATCGTCGTGCAGGCGCTTTGCAACCTGTTCATTCGCCCGGCGAAATACATTGATTACGCGGAGCTCGAGCAAAGCCGCGTGGAGCTTGAGGATCTGAACTCGTTCGCGGCGCGTAAGGTCCCCTGGTACAAGCACGATCCCCTCGCCAAGCGCGAGAAGCGCGACTACAAGCACTTCATGAACGTGACGGGCAAGCATATTGTGTTCTATTCGGAGCGAAGCGGCTTCTACCGTTACTTCCAGGGTGCCATCGAGTGGTTGCTGGAGAACTCTGATGTTCGCATCCACTACGTCACGAGCGATCCGAACGATCAGGTTTTCTCGCTGGCTCAGGAAGAGCCGCGCATCATGCCCTATTTCATCAGGGAGAAGAAGCTCATCACGCTCATGATGAAGCTCGATTGCGATATCGCCGTCATGACGCTCGACGATTTGGAGAACTTCTACATTAAGCGCTCCTGCATCCGGAAGGACATCGAGTACGTCTACATGTTCCATCACATGACCTCGACGCATCTTGTCGCCACGAAGGAGGCTTACGACCACTACGACGCCATCATGTGCGTCGGCCCGCATCAGAAGGCGGAACTTGAGCGAGCCGAGTCGATGCGCGGGCTTCCGCGAAAGACGCTGGTCGAGTGCGGCTACGACCTCATGGATCGGCAGATCGCGGAGTACGCGGCCCGGCCGAAGGTTGAACCTGATCGCCCTGTCGTTCTCATTGCGCCGTCATGGCAGGAGGACTGCCTTCTCGACGTGTGCGCCGATGAGGTCATCAGCCCGCTCCTCGGAAAGGGGTACAAGGTCATCGTGCGGCCTCATCCCGAGTACACGAAGCGTTATCGCGCGCGATGGGAATCCCTTCAGCAGCGCTACTCCGCCTATTCTGCTGACGAGCTGTACTTCGAGCAGGACTTCAGCACGTCGGAATCGATCTACGACTCCGACGTGCTGATCACGGACTGGTCGTCGATCGCCTGCGAGTTCTCCTTCGCGACGTTGAAGCCGAGCATCTTCGTCGACACGCCCATGAAGGTGTGGAACCCCGATTGGCGCGAGCTGGGAATCGAGCCCACCGACATCACGATGCGCAACCAGATCGGCTCTTCGATTGCGGTCGATGATCTCGGGCGCATCACCGAGGTGGTCGCGGATATGCTCGAGAATCCTGACCGCTGGCGCGATCGGATGCTCAAGACGCGCGGCGAGATGATCTACAACCTCGGCGCGGGGGGCGAGGCGGCGGGATCGTATCTGCTGCGCCGCATGCTCGAGATCCAAGAGGCGAAGCGAGGCGAGAGGTAATGCTGACGATGGGTTTACGTGTGAACTCGGGGCTTTCCCGGCTGGCCGTCGCCGCGTTTGATGCGGTGTTTTCGCTGCTGTTGGCGGTCGTCTGGATATCGTGCACGGCTCCTTTCGCTTTCGCCTACGTCGATCCTTCGGTTATGACGTACACCATCCAAGCGCTCGCCGGCGTCGCGGTTGCCCTGTCGGCGGTCCTCGGCGTCGTATGGCGACGGGTGCGACGTTTCCTCCTGCGTGTTTTGCGAATCGACGAAAACGCGGGGAAGGTGGATGACGGCGTGGTTCGTCGCCTCGACGTGGACGCACCCGATTACGCCGATCGCGTCGAGGAGGCCCGGCGCGGCGCGCTCGGCATGAGGGACCGGCTTCGCGTGCCGCGCCCCGAGAGCTTGTGCGCAGCCACACGCCTCGTCTTCTCCCTGATCGCTTGCTTCGCGCTGACGTTCACCGTCGTCGTGGTCGGCCCTCTCGAGCTGGTCGCTTCGAATCCGTCGAGCCTGTTCTTCACGGTCGCGGACGTCTGGGTGCCGCTTGCGGTGTGCGCGGTCGTGGTGACGCTCGTCGGTGCGGCGCTGCTCTCGCTACTTAAGGGGCGTGCCTTCATCGTGGCCCTTGCTCTCGTCGCGCTTATCGCCATCGCCGCCTACGTCCAGGTGGTTTTCTTCAACGCGTCCCTCCCCGCCGCCGATGGCAACAGCGTCGATTGGGGCAACTACACCAAGATGACGGTGGCGAGCTCGCTTGTCTGGCTCGTCCTCATCGTCGGCGGCGTGGTGCTTGCGTTGCGCAAACCCCTCGCTTTCAAGGGGGCCGCTCTTTCCGTCTGCCTGGTGTGCGTGCTCGCCCAAGCGGTGAGCCTGACGGCGGTGCTGCTCACTCCGGGTGAGAATGGTTTTCGTCCTGTGGACGAACGCCCTGTGGTGACGATGGACGGCGTCGACGAGGTGTCGAGCAAGGGCAACGTCATCATGTTCGTGCTCGACACGTTCGATGTCGCGTATCTGAACGAGGTCTTGCAGGAGGATCCGGGCGTTCTCGACGAGTTCACGGGCTTCACGAATTTCAAGAACTCCACGGGGCTGATGATCCCGACACGGTATGCTTTTTCCACCTTGATGACCGGTCAGACGCTTCAGGAGAGCGATGCGGCGTACTCCAACGAGCTCATCGCCAGCTGGTACGAGCGGCATAACCTCATCGACGACATGAACGAACTTGGATATGAGGTCGATCTGTACGCGACCGACATCAGCGACGCCATCGCGTCATTGCCCGGCCGTGTGCGGAACATCCATTCCGCGAGACCGAACATCGACCCGGTGGGAACGGTATCGACGCTGGTCAAGTGCTCTCTGTACCGCGACGCCCCCTGGATCCTCAAGCCTTTTTTCTGGTTCTACACCGATGAGGTGAATAACGCCGTTTTGCTCGAGTCCGAATTGGGTCTTGCTGATAGCACCTGGACGATGGATGACGCGCGTTATCACGAGATCCTGGACGAGCGCGGTGTTACGCCGACCGACATTGGCGAGATGGGGAGCTTCCGCGTCATCCACCTTGCGGGAACGCACGCCCCCTACACGTTGGGCCGTGACGGGTACACGGCAGCTGGGGAGAGCTCGTGCGTCGATCAGGGCATCGGGGCGCTAACCATCGTCGCGGAGTACATAAAGGATTTGAAGGAGCTCGGGCTCTACGACGAGGCGACCATCGTGGTGACGGCAGACCATGGCGAATGGTACCTTGCCGATGAGATTACCGGTCCTACGGCCCCCTTGCTTATGGTGAAGCCTTCGACGGAAGCGGGTGGCTCGAGCGCGCCTGTGAAGACATCCGACGTGCCGACGGGGCATGTGGATCTGGCGCGCACGCTCATCGAGGCCATGGGTGGCGATGGGTCCGCGTACGGCGGGATGAACGTGTTCGACGTCGGCGACGAGCCGCGCACGCGCTATTATTGCGCGACGTCGGTGGTCGGCCCCGAGCATGAGTACACCTACATCAAGCAGTGGGAGATAACGGGCGACGTGCTCGATTGGGAAAGCTGGCGCGAAACCGGCGTGAAGTGGCCCATCGAGTAGTGCCGGCATGTTCGGGTTGGGGTTGCGACCGGCGGGCGAGGCTGCCGGTCGGGCTGCGCTGCTGCCGGATTCCGTGATCGGGTTGCGGCCGGGGCGGGCTACCGCCGGACGGCCCTAGCCGCTGGCTTCCGCGTGCGGGGCTGCGAGCTGACGTGATCGCCCGGCGTCGCCGTCTTGTGTTACACGATCGCGACTCAATGCTTCAGAGCTGAACATACGGGGGTGGTTGGCGGCTGCGCTGACTGCGCTGTTTTCTTTATCGAAAGGTTAAGACTGTTCGAAATCGGTGAAAACAACACCGAATCTGAACATTTTCTTTACTTTCGCATTATATTTCCGCGGTCGAGGGGTATCATTGATCGGCATTGCGTTACCCGTAAGGGGATCGTCCTGCTGACGTAAGCGTTGATAACATCACCTTTTTGGAGGTTTCATGGGAATGAAAGGCGTTGCGAGCTCCTCGCCGGAGAATCGCCTTCGCGACCGTTTTCTCGCAGCGGTTGTCACGTGCGCCGCAGCGTTGCTATCGTTTTTCCTCATCGTCGCGCTTTCCGGCTGCTCTGCGGAAAACGAGAACACGGTCGTCATCTACTCGTGCGGCGAGGGCGAGCTCAACGAGTATATTCTCGGGGAGATGCACAAGGATCTGCCCGAATACGATATTCGTCTTCATTACGTTTCCACGGGCAATTGCGCCGCGCGATTGCAGACCGAGGGAACCGAAAGCGAGGCGGATATCGTATTTGGCCTTGAGGGCGGCTACATGCGCCAGGTGCAAAGCGCTTTCGCGCCTCTCGATTACGATATGAGCGTGTTCGAACCCGATCTGCT
>ERZ827469.1757-NODE-1757-length-18317-cov-3.254080_pt1 | contig 18317 bp, 15 predicted proteins | sample MGYA00519917_ERZ827469 | MGnify/ENA primary metagenome ERZ827469 (study PRJEB31778, sample SAMEA3449314) | human gut metagenome | biome: human gut; feature: human-associated habitat; material: faeces | place: United Kingdom | collected 2010/2012 ... | reverse complement strand
CTGCCGCACAGGTCGCCAGAAATGATTTTCAATGAGGTTAGCACCTCAAACATCCTAAAATAAAGTAGACAAAACCATTATGGTTTTGTCTGCAATTTGAGATGGCTACATATTCGTAGCCATTTTTTTATTAACAAAATATTCATAAATAAAATTCTTCCTTTAAGGTTTATTTAAGAAACTAAATGTATAATGAAATCAACATAAAGGAAAGGGGTAATAAGAATGAATATCGGATTAAAGAAAAAGATAATAAGTATAGCAGCAGTAGTTGCAATTACCGCAACAATCGGCAACGGATGTGTTTTGGCAAAGAGCAATGATATTACGGTTACATATGACGGTGAAAATATCAGCTTTGACGTTCAGCCTGAAATCGTAGATGACAGAGTAATGGTTCCTATGCGTACCATATTTGAAACATTCGGTGCAAAGGTTAAATGGGACAGCGACACGCAGACGATAACAGCAAAGAAAAAGTCAAAGACTATACAAATGACTATCGGCAGCAGTGATATGACTAAGAATGACGAAACATATTCATTTGATGTTTCACCTATAATTGAGGACGGAAGAACACTTGTTCCGATTCGTGCAATAAGCGATATGCTCGGACTTGATGTTGAGTGGAACGAAAAGAACAACACAGTTACAATAACCACTCCGCAAGATGATGAGGACGAGTCTTGGAAAAACAACACAGGAACGGTTGATCTTGACAATGTTGAAGTTACAGGTGACGGTATAAGCGTATCGGATAACATTATAACAATTTCAAAGGGCGGTGACTTTGAAGTCACAGGCACACTTGATGGCGGCCAAATTGTTATTGACACCGAAGAAAAAGTTAAACTTCGTTTGTCGGGTATGAGTCTTACAAATAAAAACGGCTCGGCTGTATATGTAAAGAATGCCGACAAGGCTTATATCACTTTGACGGACAATACCGAAAATACTTTGACGGACGGAGAAAATTACACAAGCGGTGATGAAAATGAAAAAGGCTGTATAACATCAAGAGATAATCTTGAAATTAAGGGCAGTGGCTCACTTACAGTAAACGGAAATTATAATCACGGTATTTTCAGCAGTAACAGCATTGAAATCGGTAACGGAAATGTTACCGTAAATGCAAAAAATGACGGTATTCATGCAAATGACACGCTTGCGATAAGCGGAGGTACTGTAAATGTTACTGCAGAGGGTGACGGACTTCAAGCAGAAGAAATACTTGATATATCGGACGGTGAAGTGAATGTTACGACAACAGGCGAGGTTAAGGCAAGTACATCTAATGACTTCGGCGGTCGAGGTGAAATGAAAGATTCGTCACAAATGACAGATGATGAAATTCAATCAATGCGTGAACAAATGAATAATAATCAATTTACGCAAACAGAAGAAAGTGACGACAGTGAAGATACTTCAAGCAAAGGTATAAAAGCGGATTGGATGTTTGATATATCGGGCGGTGAAGTTACAGTTGATTCGACAGACCATGCTATTCATTGCACGTCTGATATAAATATTACGGGCGGTACACTTAATTTATCGTCGGAGAGTAAAAAAGGTATATCAGGTCATGGTGATGTAACGATTGATGATGGTGATATAACGATAACAAAATCAACCGAGGGTATTGAAAGTAAGAAGATTTTGACGATAAACGGCGGTAATATTGACATAACTGCAAGTGATGACGGATTTAATTCAGGCGGTACAGGTGCAAATCAAAACGGCGGTTTCGGCGGCGGTACTAATATGCAAGGCGGTCAGCAGGGCAACAGAGGTCAAATTGGCAGACAAAACAGTGACGGACAGGACGGTAAGCAAATGACACCGCCGGATATGTCAAGCGACCAGAACGGTAATCAAATGACACCGCCGAATATGCAACAAGCCGAGGGTAATGAACAGGACAGTGAACATCATATCCAAATCAACGACGGTAATATTAAAATAGTTGCCGATGCAGACGGTATTGATTCAAACGGTTCATTGTTCATCAATGGCGGTACTGTTACGGTTGACGCACAGGCAACGGGTGCAGAAAGTGCTTTTGATACAGACGGTGCGTTTATAGTAAACGGCGGTACAATTATAGGTGTAAGCGGCAGCGGTATGGACGAAAGTCCGAACAGCTACTCTGCTCAAAACGTAATTTTGGCATACACAACTTCACAGATTTCCGCGGGTGATGAAGTTAAGATAACTGATTCAAACGGTAAGACAATCGCTGAGTATACAGCCGTTAAAGGCGGAAGTAAGATTGTGTACTCATCGGATAAACTTAAAACAGGTGAAACGTATACGGTTTACGCAAGCGGTGAAGAAGTCGGAAGTGCCGAAATTGAAAGCAGTATAACGAAGATAGGAACAAAGTCAAATTCGGGTTTCGGCGGCAGTCTCAGACAAAAAACAACGGATAACACAACCGACACAAGTGCAACAAATTAATAAATAAGGCAAGCCATATCGGCTTGCCTTAACGTGTTGGAATGTGGGAAAGGGAAAGATGGCAATAAAAGGGACGTCGAGGGCGCCGTCCCGTACGAAGTTTTGGAAACTAAAAAAGGGCGGCCAATGACCGCCCCTACGAAAAATGAATGTAGCGGCGACCATTGGTCGCCAGCAGGAAAAAAAGGGACGTCGAGGGCGCTGTCTCGTACGAAATTTGGGGAACTAAAAAAGGGCGACCAATGATCGCCCCTGAGAAATAAAACATCATTCCACAAATTTAAAATTAATAACATCGAAAAGTCCCGAATCGGTAATACGAACTTCGGGGATTACAGGTAGCGGCAAAAATGCAAGTGACAAAAACGGATCGATTTTATCTGTTATATTAAGCACTTTTGCGGCACTGTAAAGGTTATCGTGTTCTCTTGTAACTTCATCGGCTGATTTTACGGACATAAGTCCCGCAATATCAAGAGTCATTGACGCGATAACTTTACCCTCTGAACAAACTGCAATACCGCCGCTTGTACCGAGAGTATTTACGGCAAGTGCCATATCGCTGTCGTTATCACCGATAACGATTACGTTATGGCTGTCGTGACCGATAGAAGTGGCGATAGCACCGTTTGTAATTCCGTAATTGGTTACAAATCCGATACCCTTTGTACCTAAATTATGATGACGTTCGATAACGCATACTTTAGAAAGGCTGTCGGAATACGATACAGTAACCTTTTTTGTGATAATACTTTCGGGTATAAGTTCGATAGCGTCAAATTTGTCTTTAACATCAGTCTTGAAGAAGTCGGCTGATATTTTCGGCAGATGAACGGTATTTGTAACTTTTGAATTGTCAACTGTTTCGCATTCAAACAATGCTTTACCGTTTTCGCATACAAGTTTGCCGTTTTTATAGACTTGTGATATTGAACTTAAATTCAAATCATCGGCAACGACAATATCGGCAACGTATGACGGAGCGATTGCCCCTTTATTCTTCATACCGTAGATTTCACAAGCGTTAAGCGTTGCCATAATGATTGCGTCAATATTGTTAAGACCGAGTGAAACGGCTTTTCTGATACAGTGGTCAATACTGCCGTCACGAATAATTTCGCCGACAAATCTGTCATCGGTACAAAACGCACAACGTCTTAACGTATAAGGGGTTACACCCTTGATAAGTTTTGCAACGTCAAGCGAAAGCGTACCCTCACGAAGAAGAATATACATACCTTTGCTTATCTTTTCGGTCATTTCTTCAACGACACTGCATTCGTGGTCGGTTTTTATACCGGCACTTGCATATGCGTCAAGCTCATGACCCGAAAGCAAAGGTGCGTGACCGTCAATGATGTCAAGACACAGCTTACCGAGTGTTTCATCATCACCTGAAACAATACCGGGATAGTTCATCATTTCACCGATACCGAAGAATTTAGGTGCAAGTTTTTGAGTTGTTTTTGCGTCAAGATTAGCACCTGTATGTTCAAAAGGTGTAGCAGGTACACATGACGGCAACATAAGATTTACGTCAAGCGGAATATTTTTCGCAGACTTTAACATAAATTCAAGACCGTCCTCACCGCATACGTTTGTTATTTCGTGAGGATCGGCAATAACGGTTGTAATACCGTGAGGCATAACTGCCTTTGCATATTCGGACGGCTGCGTCATAGATGATTCAATATGAACGTGCGAATCGATAAAACCCGGCATAATATATTTGCCGGAAACGTCTTGTTCGTTTTCACCGCTGTATGAACCGACACCGCAGATAATACCGTCTTTTATAATAACATCGGCTTTAATAACTCTGCCCGAAAAAACATCGACAACGTTTCCTCCTTTAAGTATTAAATCAGGTGCGATACGTTCCATAGCCGTATCAATATATGTTTTTTTCACTTAATATCACCTCGTACAATTATGATATAGTTATTATATACTAAAAGTTAATAATATTCAAATGAAATGTGAATAAAGTGTAAATTCATATTGTATCAAAAGTGTAAATATTGACTTTGAATAATTGTGGTGGTAAAATAGTTAAGTAAATTAACAAAATTTAATATTACGGTGTGTGGGGGGATACACGGTGAAAGAAGAAATGTTTCTTCAATGTTGGGAAATCGTAAGCAGGATAAAGCTGTGGTTTCTTTCAAAGTATCCTTTTGAGGGAATGTCAAGGGGCGATTATATGATGTTGAATTTACTTACTCAGTCCGCAAATGACGGAAAAATGATGACGGTCACTATGATGAGTGACATTTTAAAAGTCAGTAAGGCGGCTATTTCTCAAAGCATAAAGGCTTTGAAGAAAAAAAACTTGGTTAAAAGTATATCGGATACAACCGATAAGCGTAAGAGTTATATAGTTCTTACTGACGAGGGCAGAAAAGCATATGATAATCAAAGGAAAGTTATAATCAGAAACTTACAGGAATGTTTCAGAGAGGTAGATGAAGCAGACCTTAAAATGTTTTGCGATAAATTAACTAAAGTCGCAGAGCAGATAAGTTAAAAATATAAAGGTGCAGGAGGCAAGAAATATGGGAGATTTTACTTCTGAAAAGGAGCAAAAGCTTTTGGAAAGTGAAGCAGAAGTATCTAACACAGAAGATACAAATGCAGACGAACTCACTTTTGAAGAAATATCTGGATTTTCAGATGATGATGACAACAGTGATGAAGAAAAGAAACCGAAAAAGAAATTCATTGGATATGACAAGCAAAACAAGAAGTTCTTTATCGGTAAGTTTAAGATAGGCAAGAAATTACTTATAATTATTCTTGTAATAGCAATACTTGCAGGCATATGTTCGGGACTTATTATAAAGTCCAAAAATAACAGTGCCGTAAAAGTTATGTATACCGATTCTCCGGTTGAACGCCGAACAATCACTAATACAATCACAGGTTCATCATCTATCAAACCGAATGATTCGTATAACGTAACGACAATCAAGTCGGGCGATATAACAAGTGATTATTTCAAAGAGGGCGATATTGTAAAGAAAGGCGATAAGCTTTATCAATTTGAAGATAATGACGCTCAAAATTCTTTGAGTACGGCAAAAAATGCACTTGCAAAAGCACAACAGGCATATGTTGACGCAGTAAAGCAAAAGGCACAGACTGTTTCTTCAAACAATATCGGTACAAAGTCTGCACAAAATGCAGTGACAAAGGCATTAAATTCGCTTAATGATACTAAAAACAATCAGTACATACAGTCAAATTCAGCAGGTAAAGTTAAAGAATTATCCGTAAAAGAAGGTGACCATATCAATGCCGGTGCAGCGGTTGCAACATTGTATGATGATTCTTATATGAAACTGAGAATACCGTTTAATGAAGTTGATGCCGAAAGTATTCAGACAGGCGCAGCCGCAACAGTATCTGTTATAGGTTCGGGCGATACGATTTACGGAACTGTTAAAGAAAAATCATCGTCAGCCGTTTCAACAGACGCACACGCTAAAGTTGTGTATGTAACGGTTGAAGTCACAAATCCGGGCGCACTTACAACAAATGATTACGGCAGTGCGGAAATAAACGGAGTTGCTTGTGCAAATACGGCACAGTTTGAATATGTAAGCGAGGGAACAATCACATCAACAGCATCAGGCACACTTGAAAATCTTAATATTGCGGTAGGAGATTCTGTTTACAGCGGTCAAAAAGTCGGATATGTTAAGTATGATAATCAAAACTCGACAATGAGCAATGCACAGCTTTCATATAATGATGCGGTTTTGGCACTTGAAAAGCAAGTATTGCAAAACGATACTTTCTCACAGGATTCAAGCATAAAGAACGCACAGCTTGCACTTGACGATGCCGAACTTGGTATAGAAAAAGCACAGGACGCAGTTGACGATTATGTTGTAGAAGCTCCGATTGAGGGTACAGTCGTTAAGAAAAACTCAAAAGCAGGCGATACGATAGATTCTTCAAATGCAACAGATCCGCTTTGTGTAATTTATGATTTGTCAAGCGTTAAATTCTCTATTGACGTTGACGAAACGGAAATAGCGCTTGTTAAGACAGGTCAAAAAGCTACTGTAACGGCAGACGCGGTAGAGGGTGAATTTGAAGGTGTGGTTACAAAAGTTCCTGTAGACGGTGTAAACGAAAACGGTGTAACAACATACACTATCGAAATTCAAATAGAAAATTACGGCGATTTGTTGCCGGGTATGAATGTAAACGCTGAAATCGTTGTCGAGGAGGCTGATGATGTAATTGCTGTACCTGTAAACAGTGTAAACAGAGGCAATATTGTATTTGTAAAGGACGACGGAACAACTCACGAAAATGATGTTACGGATATTATAAAGGGTAATAAAGATAAATCGGGTAAAACGGACGATAAGAAGAAAGCCGATGATAAGGATGATAAGCCACAGTCAAGCGGTATGCCGGTTGTAAGCGGCGATACACCGAACGGTGATAAATCGGATGAAATTTCGGTGACTAAAGAAAGTGTACCTACTAATATAGATGTACCGGACGGTTACCGTGCAATTCAGGTTGAAACAGGAATTAACGATACAGACTATATCGAAATCAAGTCAGGTTTAACAGAAAAAGACCAGGTAAGAACGCTTGACACAGAATCGTCAAGTGCGAATGCGTCATTCGGTGTTCAAAATGCTCAAGAAATGTATGTAGTTCCTAATGGCAATATGGGCGGAATGCCCGGCGGAGGAATGTCAGGCGGAGGAATGTCAGGCGGCGGAATGTCAGGCGGCGGCGGAATGCCAGGCGGCGGAGGTATGTCCGGCGGCGGTGGCGGAATGCCGGGCGGAAGATAAAGCGGAGGTGAAGTAAAATGCCTCCATTGGTAGAAATGAAAGATGTTTATAAGATTTATCATATGGGTGATACGGAAGTTCACGCACTTGACGGAATATCTCTTACTATAAACAAAGGCGAATTTGTTGCGATAGTAGGTCAGTCGGGTAGTGGTAAATCTACTTGTATGAATATTATAGGTTGCCTTGACGTGGCAACAAAGGGTGTTTACAGATTAAACGGACGAGAAATTAATAATTACAGTCAAGATGAATTGGCTGATGTAAGAAATAAAATGCTTGGATTTATATTTCAGCAATATAACTTACTGCCGAAATTAACAGTATTGGAAAACGTTGAACTGCCGCTTTTGTATGCGGGACTTAGCGACGCGGAACAAGAGAAAAGAGCACTTGCTTCACTTGACAGAGTAGGACTTAAATCAAAAGCGAAAAACCACCCGACACAGCTTTCGGGTGGTCAGCAACAGAGAGTGTCAATAGCAAGAGCTTTGGCGGGTGATCCGTCGGTAATCCTTGCCGATGAGCCTACTGGTGCGCTTGACTCGCGTACAGGTCGTGAAGTAATGCTGTTTTTGCAGAAACTTAATGCGGAGGGTAATACGATTATTCTTATCACTCACGATAACTCGATAGCGGCGAAAGCAAAACGTATCATTCGTATAACAGACGGACGTATCGTTTATGACGGTCCGGCAGAGGGTGACATAACAGTAATGAATCAGCACGGTGCGGGCGAAGATGCTCCCGAAGATGAAAGAGCAAAGGGGGCGACTTGATTATGAGTATTTGGAAATGTTTTCAGATGGCAATGTCAAGTATTGTCGGCAACAAAATGCGTTCAATACTTACAATGCTCGGTATTATAATCGGTATTACGGCTGTTATTGCGCTTGTAAGTCTTATGTCGGGAATGACATCGGAAATAACGGACGCATTTGAAGAAATGGGTATTGAATCAATCAATGTTTCAATTCAAGACCGTTCCGCGACAAAGGAAGTAAAGCCTGAAGAAATGGAACAGCTTGCGGAAGAACATTCCGACATTATTGCAGGTCAGTCACCGACAGTTTCAATGCCTGCATTTATAAAAAACGGCAGTGATACAATTTCAACACAGGCGACAGGTGTAAACGAATACTATCTCGGAATGAAGAAGTATAACATTACATACGGACGTGAGCTTACATATGTTGACGTTGAGAGAAAGCAGAAAGTCTGCGTTATCGGTACTTATATAGCAAAAGAAGTTTTCGGCGGTGACGCACTCGGTAAGTCTATTCAAATAACGGGTACGCCGTATGAAGTTGTCGGAATACTTGAAGAACAGGACGACTCGACAGAAAATTCTTCGGATAACTGTGTGTATATACCATACACTTTGGCGTCATACACAAACCGTACATCAACCGTAAGCAGCTATGTTGTCTATGCGGTTGACCAGGAAAAGGTAGAAGAGGCGGTTTTGCTTTTAGAAGCACTTTGCGATAAAGATATAGGCGACAGTGATTACTATACTGTAACGTCAATGAAGTCTATGGCAGACAGTGTAACCGATATTCTTGATAAAATGGAACTTATGCTTATCGCAATCGCGGCTATATCGCTTGTTGTTGCCGGTATCGGTATTATGAATATTATGCTTGTGTCGGTTACGGAACGTACAAGGGAAATAGGTATCAGAAAATCACTTGGTGCAAAGCAGAAAGATATACTTTCTCAATTCGTTATTGAGGCGGGTATGCTTAGTTGTTTGGGCGGTATAATCGGTATTATTGTAGGCTCACTTTTGGCAATACTGGCAGGTAAACTTTTGGGGATGGATATATTACCGACCTCGACATCTATTGTAGTATCGTTTACGGTTTCAGCGATGATAGGTGTGTTCTTCGGCTATATGCCTGCTAAAAAAGCAGCCAAATTAAACCCGATAGATGCGTTAAGATACGATTAATCGTCCGGATTAAATTGCCCACAGCACATTTTTTTGCTCGGGGCAGTACAAACGTACGGCACCGCTCGCTGCAAAAACGCACTGTGAACAATTTTCTCTCGGACTGAGATTTTCTTGATTTTATAGTATGTACGATAATATTGCACGGAAAGGAAGTAAGTTATGAAGAAAATAATTTCTTTTGTTTTGGCGGCGGCTATGTCATTATCGACTTTGCCTGTATTGGCAGACTGGAACAATGACGAAGATATTATGTCGCTTTTGTCGGAACTTAATATAATGGTCGGCGATGATGACGGCAATTTAAGACTTGATGACAATGTATCAAGAGCGGAATTTGCGAAAATTGCAGTAGCGTCATCAAGCTACAAAGATACAGTAGCAACAGGTTTAAAAGTATCACCTTTTAAAGATGTTACATATACTCACTGGTCAGCACCTTACATAAAGGCCGCTGTATCAGCCGGAATTGCGGAGGGATATGTTGATTCAACATTCAGACCTGACAATACGGTATCATATGAAGAGGCACTTACAATGGTATTAAAGGTGCTTGGATACACAACACAGGATTTCGGCGATTCATGGCCTTACGGTCAAATGGGGCTTGCAAACAGTCTTGAAATTACAAAGAACGTAAATGCCGAGCAAGGTGAGGCACTTACAAGACGTCAGGTTGCAAGACTTATTTACAATACACTTGACACAAAAATAAAAGATAATCAAAGCAAACTTATAACTTCAGTGTTTGACAGTAAAGTTATTGAGGGTGTTACGATTATTGCGTCACACAACGAGGACAGCTCACTTGGTACTGACAAAATCTATACAACAGCCGGAACATTTGAATTTGACGGTAATTTCAACAGCGATTATGTCGGCAGAAAAGGCGATATTGTCGTAAAGAACGATGAAGATTTTGTGTCATTTACACCGCGTGACCAGCGAGTTGAAGAATACACCGTTTCAAACGTAATCGGTTCCGATATAATTCTTGACGGCGATATGTATAACATTAATTCAAACACAACTACATATTACAAGTCACAGGCACTTACATACGAAAATGCCGCAATGCAAGCCGAAAAAGGCGATACATTCAAGCTGTTTAAAAATTCAAACGGTTCTGTTGACTATGCAATGCTTGTTGCAAAAGACAGCGAAACAGGTACGGACAGCTTTGATAAATATGTAATCTATTCACTTCTTTCGGATGCAGTTATATGTTATAAAAACGGCAGTTTTGAACAGATTGATATAACAGACGGCACAACTTGTTACAAAGATAAGAATAAGAGTACATACGGTGCTGTAAAGAATGAAATGGCAATGGGCGACATTCTTTATGTCAAGATGGACGGAAGTAATGTTGATTACGTAAGCTATGAAAAGGGTAATATGGAAGGACCGGTCAAGGTTACAAATTCAAATTGGATCGCGAACTTCGATACAAACGGTTCGACAACAGTAATGAGAAGCGGCAATAAAGTTGACGCGTCAGAAATTCAGCTTAACGATATTATTTACTATTGTAAAGATTTGAATATGGTGCTTGCTTATACGGATAAGGTTACAGGCGTGTACGAAAAGGCGTCACCGACAAAGGATTCGCCGACAAGCGTTACAATTTCGGGTAAAGAGTATTCTGTTGAAAGCGTAGACGCATTTAATGCACTTTCATCAAGCGGAACATTTAAGTACGGTGATACCGTAACACTTCTTCTTGGCAGAAACGGCGAAGTAGCCGGAGTTGTCGGCGGAAGTGAAAGCACATCTTCACACGCAACAGTAGGATTTGTTACGGAAACAGGCAAAAAAGATTTCACAAACCCTGATAATACGGTATATTCAAGTTACTATGCAAAGGTTGTTACACCTGACGGAACAGTAAATGAATATGCGACTTCATCAGATTGCAGTTCGCTTAAATGTGCTGTAGTAAATGTATCATTTACAAACGGTAAAGCAAGTCTTTCAAGAGCAAAGGGGTATGACAACGTAAGCGGTAAGTTTAATTCCGAAAAGAATAAATTTGGCGATTATACCCTTGCAGACGATGTGAAGATTCTTGACACTGCCGGAACTGCAAGCGACGACTTAGCAATGTACACAAGAATTTATCCGCAGCGTCTTGACGGTGTTACGATAAAATCTTCAAGCGTATTGTATTATTCAAAGAATAAAGCCGGTGAGATTGACGAGCTTATATTGAAAGATATAACAGGTGACGCTTATAAGTATGGTGTAATCACTGCTGCTGATTCGACTACTCATACATATACTATTGATATAGACGGTACGCAAAACACATATGCGACTGCATTCTCAACAAATGTACGAGGTCCGCACAGATTCAGTATGAATCAGACAGGTATTGAAAGTATGCGTCAGCTTTCATCGTATCCAAGCAATATAACTTCGCTTACACGTACAGAGGCGAAAATCAATAATCAAACATATTTGCTTAGTGATAAGGTGATTGTATATCATAAGACAGATGTTAATAAATATCTGAAGATAACGCTTGATGATGCTATAAACGGAAATTATAAGCTTACTGCTTATTACGATAAGGCACAGACATTGGGTGGCAGAATTCGTATAATAATAGCTCAATAAGATGAAAAACAAGCGATGAAAATCGCTTGTTTTTTGCGTAATATTAAAATTTTATAAATTTGACGGCAGATATATTGACATATTAAATGTCAGTGATTATAATAATAGGTAAAGAAGGCTATGTGTAAATTAAAAAAGGCGGTAGAATAAATGAATTCAGTTTTGTATTGTTTGCATAATTTGTCACAAAAATCGCATTTAAGACGTATGGAAAAGTTTACTCAGCACGGTGACACTTCGTGCCTTTTGCATACGATTGCGGTTGCGTATTACAGTATTAAAATTGCCGAGTTTTTCGGTATAAAGTACAAAAAGCGTGACCTTATAAGAGGAGCATTGCTGCACGATTATTTCTTATATGATTGGCATGACGGCGAAAAGGAGAGAAGAATACACGGTTTTACTCATCCTATGACGGCTCTTAGAAATGCTGACAGAGATTTTGATTTGACCGATACAGAACGCGATATTATAAAAAAGCATATGTTCCCGCTTACTGTAATTCCGCCGACTTGCCGAGAAGGTTGGATAGTATGTTTGGCGGATAAATATTGTTCTCTTTATGAAACATTTAAAAAAGAAGCGTACAGAAAGATAAATACAAAGATTACGGGGGACTATGCTGAATTGTACAAGGAGATACAAATGATTTAAACAAGGGGGGTAAATGATGAGTTTTTGCCGATATTTCTTGTGCTTTGCGGTATTTAGCTTTATTGGCTGGGCTTATGAAACGGTATATTACAGCATACAACAAAGAAAATTTGTAAACAGCGGCTTTTTAAGCACTTGCTTTTGCCCTATATACGGCATGGGAGCAATGCTTGATTTGATATTGCTTGGATGGATTGAAAATCCTTTGATACTGTTTTTTGCGGGAATGGTGGTTACCTGCTCGCTTGAATATTTTGTATCGTGGCTTTTGGAAACGCTGTTTCATAAAAGATGGTGGGATTATACAGGTTGGCCCGGTAATATAAACGGACGTGTTTGCCTTATAGGCGGAATTGCGTTCGGTACATTTACCGTTGCACTTATTAAGCTTATTGCACCGGTGACGATTGATATGATTGACAGCGTGAGTTTGCCGGCGTTACATATTATGACGTGCGTAATTGCATTTGTGATGATTGCGGATACGGTTAAGACGGTTAAGTGTATGGATTCGTCAAAACTTTGGTATGTGGAAAAACAAGCCGAATTTATGGACGAGCTGCGTAACGGCAGATGTGTGGGATTGGTAAAGAAAATAAAAGATACATTTAGAAGATAAACGGAGCATTTTTGCTCCGTTTTTGTGTGCAAAAAAGAACCTTTGGCGCGGGCAGATGGTGATATTTCACCGTCAAAGTCCGTATATGCCTCCGGTTCTGTTGGTATTATATAATATAAAAATAATGCTGTCAATAAAAAGAAGATGTAGATTGTTGAGAAGCGACTGCTACAAACAGTGTAACCACGCCTGACACGTCCAAAACGTCCCACCCACTACATCTTCTATCGGCAGCAAATATTGTATTGATTGTCAACAGTGGATGTAGGGGCGATATATTGGACTATTTCGTTACCGTTTTTGAGTCAGTGATTGGAACAAGATTGCTTAGAGAATTCCACCACATAACTTTTACAGTATTGGTTGCAGAAAGCAGCGGAACACTTATATTTTCTTGTGGTGAATTGATAGTACAACGTAATAATCTGCCGTCCGAATGAAATTCAGAAATTAAGATAATTCCGCCTGAAGTGCTGTTTGTGAGTTTAACAGATATATTGTTGCCTTCAATGTTGCAGTTAATATCATGTGTAGGACTTGCTGTAGGACACGTTGTAGCAGTTGGGCTTGTTGCAGGAGTTATTGTCGGATTTGTAGTCGCAGTCGGACGTGGTGTAGGTTTTGGGGTAGAAGTCGGAATTAGTATCGGACTCGCTGTCGGAGTTGCAGTAGGATTTAATGTAGGTTTTGGAGTTGCAGTAGGCGTTGCTGTCGGAGTTATTGTCGGGGTCGGATGTGGAGTAGCTGTCGGACTCGTGGTCGGAGTTATTGTCGGAGTAGCTGTCGGACTCGTTGTATGAGTAGGACGTGGAGTCGCAGTAGGAGTGGGACTCGGAGTAGGACTCGGACTCACGGTTGGAGTTGGATTTATAGTAGGAGTAGGAGTGGGACTCGGAGTAGGACTCGGAGTCAAAGTCGGAGTAGGGGTTGTTTCTGCAATTCCGCTAATTTCAAACTCTAATTTATCTGCTGACATATTTGTTACATAAACAAATATGTCGTTACCAATATAAAGTTCTTCGCCGTCACCGACTGCACAATCTGACATAGTTGAGTATTGACCGTTAGAAACGACCTGCATATTCCAGTTAGCGCCTGTAGTGTTTATATTTGAGGGAAAACGTACACCTGTGTTAGCAAGATAGCAAATCAGTCCGCTCTTAAGTGTTACACCTTTTATCAAGTCACCGGTATTGCACGAATAGAGTTTCTTGTTTTTTGTATCATATTTGTTACCATTGTCATCGAATTGACGATATTCCAAATAAAGAGTTTTTCCGTTTGGCAAATCTCGTTTATATGCAACAACTTCATTTTGAGCTGAGGCAGGGTAGAGTGTGTATGTACCGTTTTTATCAATGGTTTTAATTTGATTATTGTCAAGCCAACCGAGCGATTCGCGTTCTTTAACGGAAATATACTGTCCGATAGGGGTTAGATGTTTTGCCATCAGTGACATATAATACACCGCGCTTGTTTGGTTGGAGCGGTACAAGTCTTTCAAGCCAAGTGCGTGCATGGTTTCGTGACATATTTTACCTGTCGGTAAAATAGGCAGATTATCCTCACCGAGATAAAGCACAAGTCCGTTTACGTTTTCGTAGTTGCACGTTAGCTGTAAATATTCTCCGCTCTGATAAGTATTAACTCCTTCTTGTACTGAAATCATATTTGAATATGAGTGATAGTCCCAAAGAGGTGAATTCCAACCAACCGAAATATTTTGCGTTGTATTTTTGTAAATCACAGTAATTAAATCAATTTTTCCGTCACGGTTTCGGTCAAGGTCGGCAAAATTGTATTGATTTTCTTCTATATCTTTTGGCTTGTTTCCGTTCGTGATTGCGTTTGAAATTGTATTCGCCCAATCAGTCTGTAGTTCATACATTCTGGAATTTTCTTCTCCACTCTCGTAACCGTAAGGGTTTTGGTCATCTTTTTCGGCATAATAACCGCGTGGCTTTGAAAGTGTGAGCGAATTGTTGTTGTCAAAAAGATAAAGCGTTTGCATATTCATTTTCCCGCCGCTTACTGTTTTGAAATAGTCAGCGACATTATATACACTTTTATTATATGTATTGTCTAAAATGTTGCGGACAGTTGTGTCGGCATAAGTGTTGTTGATAAATTCGTCCTCGTCAGAAAATTTCATAAATACAACAAGATTTGTGAAAGTTGGTGCATTTGATTCGTCCGATAAAACCGCACCACAGGGAATAGTCCCGAAAATTAATATTAACGTGGTTATAATACATATTGCTGTTTTAAATAGTTTTGTTTTATTTTGCATTGTTTTCTCCTAATAGTCAGAGGAATAATCTCAGCTGACAAAGTAATTTAGATATTGTTCAACGTCAATCGGTTATAGCATCAACACAGTTATTAAAGTTTTTCTTTAATAGCTATATTTTTGCAGTTAGTAGGGCATACCTTTCAAATTAAACTTACATTTCTCTAATCAACAATTTAGGAACACCCATTATTCGGCAGTGCTTTAATTCTTCACCAGCAATTAATATTGGCGGAACATTCGGATTGACAGGAACTAACCTCAACCAATCTTCATCTTCTACAAACTCGATTTTTTTTAATGTTGATATTTCGTCATTGTATATCACTGCTCCGACATCACCACTATAATTAACGGTGCTTTGACGTAAGATTAATACTTTATCGCCGTCTTGATATTGAGGATACATACTGTCACCCTTAATGCACAGTACAAAGAAATCTTTCGGAGTATGTCCTTTTAAATATGAATTAGGAATATCGACTTTATCTCCGTTCCATGATTCAATAGCAATATTATTATATCCTTTTGCTATGTCACATATAACGGGGAATGTTGTGTAGTCCTCTGTTATATTCGGATTTGGAAATTTATCATCTGTATATATTTCCGTTTCGTGTTCGTCCAGTCCCATTAAGTAGCTTGGAGTTGTTTGAAGTGCATTGGCAAAAGCTATGATTTTTGATTGAGTTATATCATTTTTGCCCATTTCAATTTTATTTATAGTTGAACGGGATTTATAACCTAACTTAGTTGCAAGTTCTTCTTGTGACATTCCGAGTTTTTCTCTGCGTGCTTTTATTCTCTTATATAATTCCATAAAATATCACTTCCTGTCTAAACATTTATTGTCATTATTAATATATCATAATGTAGATTGCTTGTCAACTTTACTTTAGAATTATAAAAAAAGTTGATGAATAATCTACAAAACAAGGACATTCCTGTTAAGTAATAAAAACGAGGTGAAATTCACGGCAAGATTGAGAAAGTGACGAAATGGGAACAATCGCAAGGAAAAATTGTTGTGAAACTTATTGACAAAGGATATATAAACAAAGCTATATAGCATATTTGTATAAATATTGTAAGAAGAAACTTGACAGAGAAATCGAGAAAGGATATAATATATTTGTAAGTAAGTATGCGGAAGATGAATTTGGTAGAGCCAATTACGATGAAACTTATACTGAGTATAGGGTGCAAAAATTATTAGAAAGGGTGAAAATACGATGAGATTAATATTGACCGAAGAAGAAAGGGCATTAAGAAAGACATTTGAACCGTATTATGATGTTTTGAAAACACCGTCGTTAAGCCCCGATGCACCGGAAGAGGCCGTTAAGGCTTATAAAAAATATAATGAATTATATGACAAAAAGAGAGCAGAAGCGGAAGCGTGGCTTTTAGAAACCGAGGTATATAAAGATAAGTGATAGGTAGGGTGTGCAAAATGATGAGACTTATAACCGAATATGATGTGAAGATGACTAAGGAATTGGCTAAATGGTCGGTATATCCCAAAGATGACTCGGATATTTATTTACGAGAAGATGCACCTGAGGAAGTAAAAAAGTATTACGAGAAGTTACGAAGAGAAGATAGTATGTTTGATTAAATAAACGAAAGCACGTCTTTGGGCGTGCTTTTTTGATACGAAAAAGGAGAGTGGGACAAGTAAATATACGAGGTTTACCGCCTTAGCACCTATGAAACGGTGCTTTTTTGACCGTGATATATGAAAAGTGGCTTGACGTGGTACAATAACGGCATATTTTGCGGACGATGACCTTGACAATAGCGATGTAGATGATATACTAGAAGTAGATAAAGATAATATGGATCTTATGAAGTCTCCGTTTACGGATAAAAAGAGAAAAGCGGTTTTGAGTCATGCATCAAAAGTTATCTATGGTAATCTAAAAATACCTGTTAAAAAAGTGTCAAACAGTCATTGTGATCTCTATGTGGAAGATAGCATAAAAGCTAATGATAAAGTAATAAGACTTTATGAGGAATTTATAAGTGCAACTTATCCATACCTTAAAAAATATGTTGAATTGTCGCAAATTATATTGGTTGATTTCGGTAAGTATGGTACAGGAACTGGAGAAAATACAGAAGCTATTGGTGGTTATAATGATGAACTACGAAAAATTATGCTTAATTCAAAATTTAATACGGCTGAAAAGATACTTGATTTCGTTGAAAGTGGAAATTTTGCAAATAATGAAGTGATATCTGTAGTATTACACGAAGCAGGGCATAAGTATTATTATGATAGTATTAGAAAGCTTGTAGAGAAAAGTGGTATAAGTAAAACGGAAGCCAAAAATAAAATTGATCAAGCTATTGAAAAAATAATAAAAACTCAAATTATACAAGATAGCCGCGATGTTCAATTAGCGATAAGTCCATATGCAGGAAAGGGTTATACAAAACGTGATTTTTCAGAAGTAACTGCCGAATGTATGGTATCAATAAAATTTAACGATATATCAAGATCAATTATAGATAAGATTGAAAGGATGACAAAGTGATGATGGTTTTAGATACACCCGAACAGCAAGCCATAATGGATAGAATGAAAGGGTTGGAATATAATTCTGAAGCACATATAGCATTATTAAAGGAATATTGGGAACTAACGAAAAAAATTTACAAAGGAACATTTTATGAAGGTATGATTGATCCGCCTAATGAGGAGGCATATGAACTTATGCGTGAAACATATGCAAATGAAAAGCAACATTATATAATTAAATAGGAATTATAAAAAGTTTGATATGGAGATGTATGCTAAAGAAAGTAAAGAACACAGAAATAAAATGCCGATTGGTTTTTGCTAAAATAATAAGTGGTGAAAAATAATGGATTACCAAAATAAAATAAAGGAAATAA
>ERZ827469.1756-NODE-1756-length-18333-cov-2.891782_pt1 | contig 18333 bp, 15 predicted proteins | sample MGYA00519917_ERZ827469 | MGnify/ENA primary metagenome ERZ827469 (study PRJEB31778, sample SAMEA3449314) | human gut metagenome | biome: human gut; feature: human-associated habitat; material: faeces | place: United Kingdom | collected 2010/2012 ... | reverse complement strand
GATGGGGAATTGGCGCATCGTGACCATCAGGCAAAACGCCGCGAGCACCGCGCAACCGAAAAGAGCGGGCATGACCCGCTCGATAACGGCGTGCACGTCGTCGAGGTGATCAAGCGCGTCGGGGGTGAGCGCGTAGGCGTCGGGCGCGGCATCGAGCTCGGCTCGTGTCGCGTCGGCGTACGGTGTGGCGGCGTCGCGATTGATCCGCGCCACGACATCGGCGAGCTCATCGCGTTCGGTTCCCTCGACGGTGTAGGCGCGGGTGGCGAGGGCCGCTTCGACGAGCTGATCGCGCGTGAACGGCGAAAGCTCCTCGGTGCTCGTCGCGCGCGAAAGCACCTCGGTGGTCGCGGGGATACCTGCGCAAACGGCGAACCCGCTTGCGATGAACGTGAGGGCTAGAGCGAGGGCGGTGAGCGCCGTCATCACGTTCGCTTGGGCGTTCTTGCTCATGCGAGCTCGATTCCGTCGTGCACGTCGGCGTCGACCCAGATGGTCGCGGCGGTCATCCCCTGGTTCTCCTTCGAAATGGTAGGCAGGGGCCCGAGTCGGCTGAACACGCCTTGGAAGACGCCGTCGTACAAGTAGAGGCCGTTGAGGTTGTTGTAGAGCATGGGCTCGACGCGCACCTCATCGTCGGACAGTTCGGCGATGTTCGTATCGGGCGGCAGCGTCTCTGTTTTGAACGGCTTGATGTATTGCTGAACGATGAACGGGTAGCCCGCCGCGCCGTCGGCGAACCGGTCGACGAGCGTCTCCCAGGTCGCTTGATCGACCTCGCAGCCTGCGTAAACCTGATCGGCGCCGTAGTGGTCGGAGGGCTTGATGATCCACGTATCTTTCTCTGATCTGACGTGATCGAGGTCGATCTGCGTGCTGTCGAGAAACGTCGTGCGGGGGACGGTTCGCTCGATGAAGTCGTTTTCCTCGGTGCTGAGAAGCGCTTTCGTCTCGGGCTTGAACAGGACTTCGAAGATCTGCTTGTCGTGCACGATATGGCCTGCGAAGCTGCCGATGAGCGCAACCTTGCGGGCGCGAACCGCTTCGATGAGGTCTTGGGAATCGTCCCAGTGCTCGATGACGTCGTTGGTCACGCAGCGTCGCCAGATGGCGTTGATCTGCTCGCCGTTTTCGTCGCGCAGCGTCTCGCCGTCGAAAGCGAGATCGCGCACGTCGCACACGGTGCAGTCGACGCCGCGTTTGCGGAAGAGCTCGGCGAAGATGTGGAACTCGTCGACCACGCCGTTTTCGAGATAATCGCAGATGGCAATGCGGGGATGTTCGACCTTGAAGCGATAAGTGTCGTAGATCGCAAGGAACTTCTCGACCCAGGGCTCGAACAGGTCGCAGCCGGCCAGGCGGTGCGCTTTGGCGAACTCGAGGAAGGCGGGGGAGTTTTTCACCGAGTTGGTGATCTCGCGGTTTTCGTTCATGCCCGAAGAGCCGTCCCCGTTGAACTCGCAGAACTTCACTTGGTAGTCATCTTCGTTTATGAACGTGTCGACGCGTGCGAAGGGCAGCAGCGCGTCGTAGTCGCGCGGCAGCAGGATGAGCTCGGCGAGTCGCGGGTCGAAATCGAAAACGCGACGGTAGCCGGGGTCGTCGAGGTAGCGCTCGATAACCTTGCACAGGATGCGGTGAGCGGTCTCGGCCGTTTCCTTCATGACGTCGTACGTTGCCTGGTTGAACAAGCGGGGCAGGTAGGAGCAGTCGACGACGCGATGATGCACGATCGCGGCCGATGATTTCATGTAGGCATGAGCGGCCCTGCGTCCGTCAACGTCTCCGCTGAGGTCGGCGATGATACGCAGGTACGCTTCGGTGTATTCTGAGTTAGAGGTCATGGACGCTCGCTTTCTCGGTTGTTTCGCGAATTCGCTCGCGATGGTTCGCGCGCAAGAGTTTATCACGATCGAGAAGCAAGACGTCGCTTCGCCGCGCCGACGTCGCAAGAGGCGCACGGCGCGGTGCGCCGGAGTGCGGAAAACGTGCGTGACGATGGGTTCGTCCTCGTTGATGCGGGCGGCCCTCGTGCCGAAGGCCGCCCGCATTCGATGTGCCCGCAGGTGCGCTATCGCGCCCGTTCCGTTTCCGGAGGCAGGGTCTTTCCCGGGTTCAGGATGGCCTCGTTCGCGCGCGTCGCCTGCTCGACGATATCGACGATGGACGCAATCGGCTTCTCGCGGTCGTTCATGAACCATTCGATGAAGACGGACAAGGTTCCCGCGATGTAGAAACGCAGGATGTAGTCGAGCCCGGGATCGCCCGCGAGACGCGCTCCCTTGTCGCTTTCGAGAACCGCCCGGCGAACCGGGGTGAAAAGCGTGTTGACCATCTGATCCATGGAAAGCGATGAGATGACGTGCTGGTAGAGCGTTTCGTTTTCGCTGACGACGTTGGCGAGCTCGACGAGCACGCGGCGCATGTTGAGAAACACGGGGTCGTCGTCGTGAACCGTGGTGGTGAGCGCGCCGGCGACGCGTTCGACGAGGGCGTTGGCTTCCTGTTGGATGAGCTCATCGATCGAGCGGAAGTGCAAGTAGAACGTCTTACGATCGATGTCGGCCTCGCGGGCAAGCGCGCTGACGGTGATCTTGTCGATGCCTTTTTCGATAAGGAGATGTTGGAACGCTTCCCTGATGGCGCGTTGCGTTTTGATGATCCTGCGATCGATCTTTTTCTTCTCGCCCTTGTTTTCGCTCATCTGCTCCCCCTCGTTTAGGTATCGGTGAGCATTAAACCACATGCTGGTGACAATTCCACGATCCTCGCAGTCCGGTGATAAGTCTCAGCCGTGATCGACGGGCCTTCCGGCTGGTGAAACGCACCATAAAGCATCATATTCCCCAAAAGCCAAAAAAACAACACTTGTAGAAAAAGCTACTAAGGAGTATGATGCAACTACGATGCGAACGGCGAATTGGCGGGCGTGCTCGACATGTCCGCATGAGGAAAGTCGAGGCGAAATTATGAAGCCAATGGAGTTTGCGAAACGTGCCGCTGCCGATAAACTGGTCGACTACCTCCTCGAAAACCCCGAGGAGAACATGGGCAAGATCATGGATAAGCTCAACGCCCTCTTGCCCGAGGCCTTGTTCTCCTCTCAGCGCGAGGCGTTCACGCACGCCATCGAGGATCAAAGCAACTGGTACCAGTTGCTCATGCGCGTGGCGAAGCTTAACCCCGAGGTGGCAGGTCCGCTCATCAAGGCGTTTCTCGTTGAGTCGAATCTTCTCGTATGGGACAAGCAGGAGAAGATGCGCGAGAAGCACCGTTGCAACATCCCCTGGGCCATCCTGCTCGATCCCACCAGCGCCTGCAACCTTCATTGCACCGGTTGCTGGGCGGCGGAGTACGGGCATAACCTCAATTTGTCCTTCGACGACATCGATTCGATCATCTGCCAGGGCAAAGAGCTTGGCGTTCACGTCTACATTTACACCGGCGGGGAGCCTCTCGTCCGCAAGCGCGATTTGATCAAGCTATGCGAGAAGCATCCCGATTGCGCGTTTTTGTGTTTCACGAACGCGACCCTCATCGATGAGGAGTTCTGCCAAGACCTTATCCGCGTGAAGAACTTCGTGCCCGCGATCTCAGCCGAGGGCGACGAGGCGGCGACCGACTCACGTCGCGGTCAGGGAACGTATCAGCGCATCGATGCGGCCATGGATCTGCTCAGGTCTCACGGTCTTCCCTTCGGCGTGTCATGCTGCTACACGAATGAGAACGCCGCATCCATTGCGAGCGAGGAATACTTCGACTGGCTGGTGAACAAGGGCGCCCTGTTCGCGTGGATATTCACCTACATGCCCGTCGGCGTGGGTGCGCCTGCCTCGCTCATGCCCACGCCCGAGCAGCGCGAGCACCTGTACCGGTTCGTTCGCCGCATGCGCGACGAGAAGCCGCTGTTCACGCTTGATTTCCAACATGACGGCGAATACGTCGGCGGATGCATCGCGGGCGGCCGACGCTACCTGCACATCAACGCGGCGGGCGATGTGGAGCCGTGCGTGTTCATTCATTATTCGAACGCGAACATCCATGACGTTTCGCTGCTCGAGGCCTTGAAGTCGCCGATTTTCATGTCGTACTACGAGAATCAGCCGTTCAACGACAACCTTCTGCGACCGTGCCCGATGCTTGAGAATCCTGACTGCCTGCGTGCGATGGTGGAGGAGTCGGGCGCCCGTTCGACCGATTTGAAGAAGACCGAAAGCGCTGACGAGCTTTGCGCGAAGTGCGATGAAGCGGCTCGGGCGTGGGCCCCTGTAGCCGAGCGCATCTGGACGGATCGCGAGGACCCGCGCTCGCCGTATCGAGCTCGTACGTACTGCGGAATGGCCGACACCGATATCGAGAAGTTCGATCGCCAAGGTAGGCAGATGCACGGGGCTTTTGACGACGATCGCGATCCCCGCTCGGTTATCGAGCGGCGTGCTTAGCCGTTTGCGCGGGGCGAACGGCTGAAGCGTGTTCGTCTCTTTTGTGCTTCTGGTCGTTTTCCTTGCCTGCTTGACTAAGAACATAGTATTATTTAAAGGCTTGCGAGTTGCATGCTCGCTATCGACATATCCGTTTATCTAGAGTCGGGGGAGAGAGTTGGCTCGCTGATCCCGGCACCAACCTGGCCTTGGGTCAAGGTGGTCCCGCCGACAACGATGAAGGAGGAAGACTTCATGACAGAACAGCAAAACACCTATCTTTTCACGTCCGAGTCCGTGACGGAGGGGCATCCCGACAAGATCTGCGACCAGATCTCCGACGCCATCCTCGACGCCATCCTCGCTAAGGAGATCGAGCTTGAGCGCGAGGGGTATGTCGCGCCGAACGGTCAGCCCGCCGATGTGACGAAGGTCCGCTGCGCTTGCGAGACGCTCGTGACCACCGGCACCGTCATGGTCGCCGGCGAGATTCGCACGCAGGCATACGTCGACGTGCCCTCCATCGTGCGCGATGTGGTGTGCGAGATCGGTTACGACCGCGCGAAGTACGGCTTCGACGGAACAACCTGCGGTGTTCTGAACTCCATCCACGAGCAGTCTCCCGATATCGCCCAGGGCGTCGATGAGTCCTGGGAGGTTCAGCATGGCGCCGATGCGGCGGACCCCTACGAGACGGTCGGCGCCGGCGACCAGGGCATGATGTTCGGGTACGCGTGCAACGAGACTTCGACGCTCATGCCCATGCCGATTTATCTGGCGCATCGTCTCGCCGAGCGCCTGACCGCGGTTCGCAAGGACGGCACGCTTTCCTTCCTGCGTCCCGATGGCAAGACGCAGGTTTCGGTTCGTTACGTGGACGGCGCCCCCGTGTCGGTGGAGAAGGTGGTCGTGTCCACGCAGCACGCCGACGACGTCGACGCGGACACGCTGCGCGAGGCTATCGTCGACAACGTCGTCAAGCCTGTTTTCGAGGTCGAGGGCGTCGAGCTCGCTGAGGACGCGGAGATCTACGTGAACCCCACGGGCCGCTTCGTCATCGGCGGTCCCATGGGCGACGCCGGACTCACCGGGCGCAAGATCATCGTCGACACCTACGGTGGCATGGGCCGCCACGGCGGCGGTGCGTTCTCGGGCAAGGATTGCACGAAGGTCGACCGCTCTGCCGCCTATGCTGCGCGTTGGGTTGCGAAAAACGTCGTTGCAGCCGGGCTCGCCGATCGCTGCGAGGTTCAGATCGCCTACGCCATCGGCGTGGCGCGCCCCGTCTCGGTTATGGTGGAGACGTTCGGCACCGAGCATGTCGCCGTGGAGACCATCGAGCGCGCGGTGAACGAGGTGTTCGACCTGCGTCCCGGCGCGATCATCGACGAACTTGACCTTCGTCGTCCCATCTACCGCAAGACCGCCGCGTACGGTCACTTCGGACGTGAGCTTCCCGAGTTCACCTGGGAGCACACCGACAAGGTGGATGCGCTCAAGGCCGCTTGCGGCATCGCGTAAAGAGCGGTTGCGAACGTGCAGGATCAGCAGATAACCGGCGGCGCATCGATGTGCGCCGCCGATGCCGAGGACGTCGGCGAGGCTTCCGCATTCGGCTCTCTCGGCGCCCTCGCTCCGAGTTGGTGGGAGCCCGCCGAGGGCGGCGAAGCCGAGCCGTGGCTTGAGCCTGACGAGGCGTTTGATCGTTTCTCGGATTGGGTCTCCGACCGGGGGATCGAGTTTTGGCCTCATCAGGAAGAGGCGCTCATGAGCCTCATGGTGGGCAATCACGTCATCTTGGGCACGCCGACCGGCTCGGGTAAGTCTCTGGTGGCTCTCGGTCTTCATTTCATGGCGCTCGCGTCGGGCAAGCGCTCTTATTACACTGCTCCCATCAAGGCGCTCGTCAACGAGAAGTTCTTCGATTTAGTCGAAGTGCTCGGGCGGGATAACGTCGGCATGATCACGGGCGACTCCCACATCAACGCCGATGCTCCGGTTATCTGCTGCACGGCGGAAATTCTCGCGAACCAAGCGCTGCGCGAGGGTGAAGACGCCGACGTCGGTTGCGTCGCGATGGATGAGTTCCATTACTTCGGAGATGTAGATCGCGGGTGGGCGTGGCAGGTTCCGTTGCTCACGCTTCCCCACACGCAGTTTCTTCTCATGAGCGCCACGCTCGGAGACGTGACGGGTATCGCGAAGATGCTCGAGGACCATACGGGCCGCGAGGTCGATCTCGTGCTCGACGCGCCGCGACCCGTGCCCTTGAGTTACGAGTACGTGGAAACCTCCATCGAAGGCACGGTTGAGTTGGCGTTGCGCCGCGGGGAGGCGCCGCTCTACATCGTCCATTTCTCGCAGGATGCCGCGCTTGCGTGCGCCCAGTCGCTCGCTAGCTTCGGCGTCACCACGAAAGAGCAGCGCGAGCAGATCAAGGATGCGCTGCGAGGAACCCGCTTCACCACGGCGTTCGGCAAGACGCTCAAGCGCTTGCTCGGCGTCGGCGTTGGCGTGCATCATGCGGGCATGCTGCCGCGCTACCGCCTTCTCGTCGAAAAGCTTGCCCAGCAAGGGCTTCTGCCCGTCATCTGCGGCACCGACACGCTCGGCGTGGGCATCAACGTGCCCATCCACACCGTGCTTCTGACGGCGCTCACCAAATACGACGGACGTCGCATGCGCCGTCTTCGTTCTCGCGAGTTTCATCAGATCGCGGGCAGGGCGGGGCGCGCCGGGTTCGATACCGAGGGCGTGGTCATCGCCGAGGCTCCCGAGCACGAGATCGAGAACGCGAAGCTTGTCGCCAAGGCGGGCGGCGATCCGAAGAAGATTCGCAAGATTAAGAAGAAGCAACCGCCCGAGGGTTTCGTGTCGTGGAACAAGACGACGTTCGAGCGGTTGGTGGAAGCTCCTCCCGAGACGCTCAAGCCTCACATGCGCATCACGCATTCGATGGTATTGTCCGAGGTCGATCAGGGCGGGGACGCGTATGCGCGCGTGCTGAAGCTTATCGACGACTCCGCGCAGCCCGACGAGGAGAAAGCCGCTCTCGTCGTTCGCGCGGACGAGATCTTCGCGACGCTCATCGCGGCCGATGTCGTGGAGCGTCACGAGGTCGATGGCGCGGTCGAGTACGTGACGACGATCGATCTTCCCGATGATTTCGCGCTTGATCAGCCGCTTTCGCCGTTTTTGCTGGCAGCGCTCGAATTGCTCGATCCTGAAAGCGAGACGTACGCGCTTGACGTGATCTCCATGGTGGAGGCCACGCTTGAGAACCCGCGTCAGGTTCTGCGCGCCCAGGAGCGCAAGGAGCGCGACGCCGCCATGGCCGCTATGAAGGCCGATGGCGTCGAGTACGATGAGCGCATGGAGCGTATCGCCGAGGTCACGTATCCCAAGCCGCTCGAGGATTTGCTTGACGCCGCGTTCGATCGTTACTGCCAGGACGTGCCGTGGGCGCGGGATTTCGAGCTTGCTCCCAAATCGGTGTTGCGCGACATGCTCGAAACGGTTTCGGATTTCAAGGAGTACATCGGCCGCTACGGCATCGCGCGCTCGGAGGGCACGCTTTTGCGCTATCTTTCCGACGCTTATCGCGTGCTCGCGCGCACGGTTCCGACGGATAAGCTCGACGATCAGCTGCGCGACGTCATCGCGTGGCTCGGGTTCGTCGTTCGCTCCGTCGATTCGAGCTTGGTGGACGAGTGGGCGAACGCGGGGTCTCAACCTGCGGTCGATATGCCCCGGATTGCCGATGAGGTGGTCGAGGATCGTCACGGTCTCACCGTTCTCGTTCGCAACGCTCTTTTCTTCCGCGTGAGGCTGGCGGCGGCGCAACGCTATCGCCGGCTCGGCGATCTCGATGGTGCCGCCGGGTTTGGCGAGCGACGCTGGACGGAGGCGCTCGAGGGTTATTTCGAAGCCCATGAGGAGATTCTCATCGACGCCGATGCGCGCTCAGCGAAGTATCTCGAGATCGACGAGAAAGACGAGAGGTCGGATCGCGTATGGCATGTTCGCCAGATCTTCAGCGACCCTGAGGCGGATCATGATTTCTGCTTACTCGCCGACGTCGATCTTGACGCGTCCCAAGAGGAGGGCGAGGTCGTCTTGAAGCGGGTTCGCGTCGGCTTCTTCGAAGATCTGCGCGGTTAGCGATATCGGCGGATCTTTTCGTCGTCTTGCCGCGATAGCGCTCGATGACCGCCGCTGACGAACGGGGCGACTGCGGCGATCGGTCGCTCCGGTATACTCGCTGCGAAGATAAATCAACATTCGGGAGCGCTTCGGGGCGCTTCGCGATGAAAGGGGCTACGTCGATGACGACGCTTGAGAGCATAAGGTGTGACGTTGCGCAGGCCGTTGGCGCGGTGCGGCGCGAGAAGCCGTTGGCGGGTTCGGTCACCAACGGCGTGACCATGGATTTCGTCGCGAACGCGCAGCTTGCGGTCGGCGGCTCGGCTGCCATGGTGTATTTGCCGGATGAGGGCGAGTTCCTTGTTGACGCGGGCGGAGCCGTCTACGTCAACATGGGAACGCTTCTGCCCGTTTACGAGCAGACGGTGCCCGCTGTCGCCCGCCGTGCTCATGAGGCGGGCAAGCCCTGGGTGCTCGATCCCGTCGGCATCGGGATCGGCTCGTTGCGCACGGATATCCTGCTTAAGCTCAAAGACCGCGCGCCTTCCATCGTGCGTGGCAATGCTTCGGAGATCATCGCCTTGGCGGGCCTGTGGGGTCGCGAAGGCGACGCGGCGCAGATGGGTCGGGTGCGCGGCGTCGACTCGACCGATCCGGTTGAAGCGGCGCGCTGCGCCGCCGTGGCGCTCGCCCGTTGGACCGGCGGGGCCGTTGCGGTCTCCGGCGAGGAGGATCTCGTGACCGACGGCGACACGGTGGTCTTTTCGCAAGGCGGTAGCTCGTTCATGGAGAAGGTCACGGGTTTCGGTTGTTCCCTCGGCGGCGTCATGGCCGTCTACGCTGCCGTTGCCGATCCGTTCGTCGCAGCCGTTGCCGGCGTCGCGCACTACAACGTCGCCGGAATCCGTGCCGCGGCGTCTGCGAACGCGCCTGCGAGCTTCAAGGCGGCGTTCATCGACGAGCTTTACCTCGCTGCAGCTGACGACGTTGCGGGTTGCGAGCTGAGAGTTGAGGAGGCTTAGCATGAACACGTTGGTCGCCGTCGCCATCGCTCCTTTCGGGGTCGGGGACGAGCTTGCCGAGGAAGTCGCCGAGGTCGTGCGCGTGATTCGCGCATCGGGACTTCCCAACAAGACCTATTCGATGTTCACCGAGATCGAAGGCGAATGGGACGAGGTCATGAAGGTCGTCAAGGAGGCCACGCTCGTGCTCGCGGAGAAGGGCATTCGCACCGAGGTTGTTTTGAAGGCCGACATCCGTCCCGGTTTCGAAGGCACGATGGAGACGAAGGTGGCGAAGGTCGACGCGTTGCTCTCGTAAGCATGCCGGCAGATACGTTTTAACGGCCGAAGCGCCCGGGCGAACGCTTCGAGGTCGCGGAAAGGAGACGAGCCATGCGCGAAAAGCTCGACATATCGGCCTACCTGGTGGTGGGTCCCGAGAACACGCTTGGTCGTGATGTCTCGGACGTGGTGCGCGACGCGGTTCGCGCGGGTTTCACCTGCGTGCAGATTCGCTCGAAGGCGTGCTCGGCGCGAGAGCTGATCGACTGCGCCGCGGGTGCCGCGCGCGTTATCGCGCAGGAGGGCAAAAGCGACTCGGTCGCGCTTTTGGTGGATGACAGGCTCGACGTCGTGCTCGCTGCGCGCGAGGCGGGCGTGAAGGTCGACGGCGTGCACGTCGGGCAATCCGACATCCCCGTCGAGGTGTGTCGAAAGCTCCTCGGCCCCGATGCGATCGTCGGGCTCTCGGCTCGTGCGTCCGAGATGATCGAGTACGTGAGGACGGCGGATGTGAGCTGTGCCGATTATTTCGGCGTGGGACCGCTGCATGAGACTGAAACCAAGCGCGACTGCGGTATGGATGCGGAAGGCAACATCATCGTGCGGACGCTTGCCGAGATAGCGGAGCTTGAGCGCGTGAGTCCGCTTCCCATCGTGGTGGGCGGCGGCGTGAAGGCGTGCGATCTTCCCGACTTGAAGAAGACGGGCGTCGCGGGGTTCTTCGTCGTGTCGGCGGTTTGCGCTGCCGAGAGTCCCTACGAGGCAGCTTGCGAGCTGGTCAGGTCGTGGAACGCAGGCCGCTGACGATTTCCGCGCGGGCCTGAGGACGTGCGACCCGCACGCGGCGTTCGGTTCCTAGCGCTTATCGGCTTGGCGATCGAGCAGTGCACGCAGCTCTCGTTGGACGCTTTGCTCGGTGTTCGGCCCGATGACGCGCGTTGCGATCTGCTTGATGGCCGAGCGTCCGTTTCCCATCGCGCAGCTTGTTCCCACCATGCGCATGATCTCGTAATCGTTCATCGAATCGCCGAACGCCATGACCTCGTCGGCCGGTATGCCGTAGGCTTGCATGACCTGCGCGATGCCCGTCGCTTTGCTGACTCCTCGCTGCATGACGTCGACCCAGCGCGATCCTGACGGAGCGAACACGAAGTCGTCTCCCAGCTCGCGCTCGAGCACGTACGCCATATCCATGAGCGCCTCGTCGCAGTAGATCGAGGCTTTGACAATACTCGTGTCGGGTGACGGGACGTCGTAGACGCGGCAGGGGTTCGGAAGGTTCTTATCGATTTCGCGCTCGAATCGCTCTTCGTCGTCGAGGAGAAACGAGAGCGTTTCATCGAACAACGCGAGATGGAGAGTGTCGAACATGTCGACGACGCATTTCAGCCGTTTCGCCGCAGCATGGGAGAACACCTCGCGATCGACGAGCGTGCCCCGTGCGTATACCTGCGCGCCGTTCGATGCAACGAAGTCCATGCTGTCTGCGACAGGGCTGAACATGGAGCGCAGCGTGTCGTAGCGCCGACCCGATGCCGCTGTGAACCGGATGCCCGCATGCGCGAGTTCGAGGATGAGATCGTATGTTCCTTCGGGAAGATTTCCGTCCTCGTCGAGCAGAGTTCCGTCCATGTCGCAGGCGATAAGCTTGATCATCGATCCTCCCGTGGTTCGCGCGTTCTCTCTTTCGGGTCATTGTAGGCGGTTCGAATCGCTCATCGAAGTGCACTGAGGATATTTTGCCGAGAATTGACCATGCTGCAGCAGCTAAGGCGGGCATCCTTATTCCAGGAGCCCGCCTTGTGGAGGGGTCGCTCGCTATGATGATGACGGTGATCGCGCCGCTAGCTGCGCGATCGGCCCGCATCGCCTGCGGATGCGCCGGGTTCGGGTGTGACGTCGGGCTCAGGTTCGAACACGCGGCGGCGTCCCTTTTCGTCCCATGCGGCGGCGTAGCCTTGCGCGATGAGGCGGTCAAGCGAGGCCTGCTCCTGACCTGCGGGCACGTCGATGCTCTCGAGGTAGACTCGCTGGAATTTCGGGTTGTCGAAGTAAAGCTCGGTTTTGAAGGGGTTGCGCTTCTTGCCGAAGATGGTGTAGGCCTGGTAGACGAACACGCCGATGTTGAAGAGAAGCGCGATGGCGGATATGGTCATATGCGCTGCAGGGCTGTTGGTCGAGTGCACGACGAACGCAGGGTGCAGATAGAACCAGGGGATGGTCATGGTGATGATCATGTTGAACGCCAGCGTGCGCACGCGGTGTTGGGCGTATGCGCCGCGCTTGATGAAGAACGCAGGGATGGTGCAGGCTGCCAGCAGGATGAGGCCGCAGTACATGGAGCGGTCTGATACGCTGTTGTAGGTGTAGGCGAAGTTCCAAAGGTCGTATCCGATGATCCAGAACCAAAGCTGATCGGGCCAGACGTAGTCTTTGCGCTTGCCTCGGCTGACGATGATGCCGAAGAACCCGCAAATGCAGACGGCGTTCAATATACCCGCGATGCCGTTCATCACGTTCCACGGGCCTCCGACGACCAAATAGCCGTCGACGATGCCGTTGACGCCCGTCAGCTGGAAATCGCGTATGCACGCCTCGAGGATGTTGATGGCGAAGATGATCGGCGGGATGCAGACGATGTATTTCCTCTGAAAGGCGGGAAAGTAAACGATCAGCCAACCGAGAATGGCTCCTGCGAGGCAGGAGTACGTCTTCACCCATTGAAACCATGTGCCGGCGCCGGTTCCCTCGACGGCGGTGTGGGGCCAGACGAAGATAGTGAGCACGAGCGGGAGGGCGATGAAAAGCACCCCGCCAACCCATTTGTTCAGGCGCGACAGCTCGTTCATGCCTATGAGGAACACCAGATAGAGCAAAACGCTGACGATGGCCGTTGCCGAGAGCGGTTCGTAGAAAAACATCGTGCACCTCCAGTTTCGTGACCTGATGAGAGGATACTAGCACGAGAAGATTTTGTTGTTTTTACGAACTCACCTTGACATGTAAGGAATCAAAGAGATAGGCGGGGTTTTAAGCGGCTTTACGCCTCCTGGTCGCTGAAGAGCAGGTCGAACACGTACTTCATGATGCTCGAGCGGCGGATGATGCCGACGAGCCTTCCGTCGTCATCGATGACGGGGAGCTTCTTGAATTTTTTCTTGGATAGTATGTCGGCGACTCGGCCGATGCTCTGCGTCTCGGTGACGCAGAGCACTTTGCGCGTGGCAAGCTCCATGACGTTGCGCGTTTTAAGGGAGCGCACCTTGTCCTCGACGGATTCGTCATCGTAATAGAGCAGGGTGGGTGCGCCGCCCGAGAATATGGAGCGCGTTTTATGCTCGGCGATGGCGCGCATGATGTCGCCGTCGCTGATGAACCCGACGACGCGCTCGCGCCCATCGACGACGGGAAGGCTGCTCACGCCAAGCTCGATCAGCTGCGCGGTTACCTCCTCGAGCGTTGCGGTATCCAGGCATCGATAAGCGTTGCGCTCCATGATGTGACCGACGGTTTCCTTTGTCATAGCTTACGCCTCCTTCTTGGCGGACCGTACTTTGACGATGGCGAACACGAGTGCGACGGCGGAGACGAGCGCGCAGGCGCCGTATGCGGCTTGAATGCCGCATGCGGTGGATACAACCGGTCCCGCTGCCGCGTTTGCCGTGCTCACCATGGTCATGACGGTGACGATGAGCGCGGTGGAGATAGCCCCGCCGACTTGGCGACCCGTGTTGCTGATGGCGTTGCCGTGGGCGATCATGTCGTTGGAGAGCGCGTTGATGCCCCAGGTGTTCGCGGGCATGTTGGCAAGTGTTTGCCCTGTGGCCATCAGCGTGACAAGCACGGCTGCGACGATGAGGGTGGAATCGGGGGAGAGCAGGGTGAACCCCGCGAGGGCGAGCGTCATGATGACGAGCCCTCCGACGGTGATGCCGCGCGGACCGAACTTGTCGAACACGATGCCCGACAGCGGGCTGATGATGATGCCGACGGCGGCGGCGGGCATCATGACGAGGCCCGTTGCGGCGGCCGAAGCACCTAAAACGTTTTGCAGGAAGATGGGCAGGGTCACATTGGTGACGGCAGCGGCGCAGTTGATGAGCGTGACGATGATGGCCGAGCATGCGAAATCGCGCGATTTGAGCGCGTGGATCTGCAACAGAGGCTCATCGAGATTGCGCTGGCGTTTGACGAAGAGCACGAGGCAGGCAACACCTGCGACGATTCCGATGATGACGATGGGGCTGGTCCAACCCAAGGTCGATGCGCTCGAGAAGCCGTAGAGCATGCCGCCGAACGCGATGGTGGACAAAAGCACGGAGAGGATGTCGAGCTTGGGCTTTTTCAGTTCGCCGACGTTGCCGAGCAGGAGCAAACTGGAAGAAGCTCGCAGCGAGAACGATCAGCCCGAGGGGCGCGATGGACCAGAACATGGCGCGCCAGCCCATGGCGTCGATGATCATTCCTGCCACCACGGGACCTGCGGCAGGAGCGACCGACATGACGATGCCCGCCATGCCCATGGCGGTTCCGCGCTTTTCAGGAGGGAAGATGAGCATGGGCACGACCGCGACGAGCGGTAGCTGCACGCCGGCTCCCGCCGCTTGCAGAATGCGTCCGACGATGAGCATCTCGAAACCGGGCGCTAAGGCGCACAGGACGGTGCCCGCGATGAACGTCGTCATGGACGCGAAGAAGAGCTTGCGGGTGGGGAAGCGGTCGATGAGGTATCCCGAGATGGGGACCATGATGCCGTTGACGAGCATGTAGATGCTCGTCACCCATTGCGCCGTGCCCGCGTTGATCTGGAACGATTCCATGAGCTTGGGCAGGGCGGGGGCGAGGACGGTCTGGTTCAAAATGGCGAGGAAGGCGCCGGCGATGACGACGGCGATGATGAGGATCTCGTGTTTCGAGGCCTTATGGTTTTGTGCGGTTACGGTTTCGTTGGTCAAGGAGGTCACCTTTCGAATACGGCGCGCGAAAACGGGCGTGCAGCTGCGAGGCCGCAACGCGGGCGCACGAAGCGAAGGCTTATGGTTCGCGCGCGAAGTTTTGACGTAGATTGATTCGGGTGACGCTTAGATGAGCATCGAGGTGAGCTTCGTGCATGCAGGCGCAAGGCGAGGGGCCTCGCTGCGGGAGAAGTTGGACGCTATCCGGGCGCGTCGATATGCACGTTTGATGAGAAGCATAGCGGCTACCATACCTTGCTGTCAGGGTGGGGTCAAGGAGAATTCGGCCTATCTCGGCGTATGAGCAGAGAATCGGCATTCCCTTCGTTTTTCATAGCGGCAATCAGCGCTTCTCGAACCTCTTTCGCACGACGCTCGGGTATGGGCAACTCGTCGTCGTTGGAAGGGGTGATGCGGTGGTGCTCGATGCGCTCGACGTGTACCGTGTTGACGAGATAGTAACGATGCGTGCGGATGAAGCCAGGTGGCAGCGCGTTCGCGACGTTGTTCAGCATCGCGTTGACGGTGATCTTCCGGTCGGCGAGGTGCAGCACCGATTGCTTGCCCGCGGACTCTGCGTACAAGATGACGTCGGGGTTGATGAGCATGGTCGCGCCGTCGACGTTGAAAGAGACGCGCTTGCGGCTCTCAAGGCTTTCGGCGCTGGCGCGCATGATCTTCTTCAAATACCGGAACGTCTGCTTGCTGACGAAGGTGGGGAATATCTCCCCATCGTCGGGCTCGTTCCATTCGTTGGAGCTGTGCACGCAGTACATCTCCCAGGAAGAACCGTTTCTTCGAAGCGAGACGGTGATGCGTTGGTGAACCGCGATGATCATGTCGAACCCGAAATCGGATTCCATATCGTATTCGCCGAAAACAATTGCCTGATCGGGGCATTGGGTGTCAACAAGCTCGAATTTCTGATTGCGCATGGAAAAGGTCGGGACGTTTCTGATGTTGTCCATGTCGTCGAGCATCTCGGCGAGGCCTCGGTAGATGTCCGACGCCGCGCCGATGAAGAGACAGTCGGGGGAGATCGCATCGAGCATGGGTTGGAAGTCGAGCTTGTAATATGCGCGGATGGCCTCTTCGGTGAGACGGGGAAGTTGAGCCTTCGACGCTTCCATGCGGTTCTCCTTGGGTTCGGCGCACGGCAAGACGTTTGCCACGGCGTGCGCGCGGGGGTTTTGTTGCGAAATCGGAGGGTTGCGCCCGATTATAGCCCGGGCTTTGTTGCATATATATAGAGAAAGGGGAGCCTGAGCCTGCCGATGCGTTCGACAGGCTCAGGCTCCCCTTGAAGGCTCTCGGATGCTTTCGCCGTGGACGTCGTTTAAGCTTTCGCGCGGATCTCCTTGGCTTTCACGGCCTTGATGACGCACAGGCAGCCTAAGACGATGGATGCGGCGAGTGCGATATGCGAAAGACCCGCCATGCCGGCGATTGCCGCGTCGGGCGCTGCCACGCCGAGCACTTCGACGATGCCGCGCACGTAGAACATGACGACGCAGAAAGGAAGGGCGATGTTGTGCAGGATGAAGAACGGCTTGAAGCGCTTATCGGACAGGATATCGGTTGAAAGCGCGAACGCAGCGAGGACGAGGAAAAGCAACGTGCCGAGTACGAACAGGTGAACATGCGTGACGCCGAGTGCGGTGATTCCATTGAAGTCGTTGATCTTGGTGAACTCGCGGTAGATGACGCCGGAGGCCAATGCTGCGACGGCGTAGACAAGCGCGGTTTTGACGAGGGTGGACGGTTTCATGTCGATCCTTCTGTAGCGGTTGATGATTACGAGCTCATAATAGAGGGGAACATCCGCAGCTGAATTGTTTCTGAGCGACGTTCGTTAAATGAACATTGTTCGATAATGCTTTTCGCCTTGAAGGGCGGGTTTATGTTGCTCGTGGGACATTCGTCGGCGCATCGCATCGTAAACGCGTTTCCGCAGTTTTGCGGGCGGGGAAGGGCGCGTCTCATGCGAGATGACGGGGGGCGGCAAACAAAGCTCGCGGAAATGATATGAAGGACGATCCGCATGAGATAATAGACAAGTGTGGCGTGTTAATCTATAGGCTTGGATTGATCGAAATATTACGAGGAGGCATCGTGCGAAACGTCTTTCGTGTGTTCTGGCGCGATGTGAAGCGCATAGCCAAAGTGCCGCAGGCGTGGCTCGTCATCTTGTTCTTGATCGTGCTTCCCTCCCTTTACACGTGGTTCAACGTCTTGGGTTTCTGGGATCCCTACGAGAACACGGGCAATCTTCGCGTGTGCGTCGTCAACGAAGACGCGGGTGCGCATGACGATACGTTGGGGGACCTTCAGCTCGGCGACGACGTGGTTGCGCAGTTGGAGGAGAACGATCAGCTCGGATGGGCGTTCGTGACGCGCGAAGAGGGCATGAAGGAGCTTGAATCGGGCAAGACTTACGCCCTGTTCATCATTCCCGAGGACTTCAGCTCCGATGTCACGACGCTTTTGTCCGGCGATTTCAAACAACCGCAGCTCGAGTACTACGTGAATGAGAAACTCGGGCCGGTTTCCCCGAAGATCACCGATACGGGCGCGAGCACGCTTGACACCACCATCAACGATGCGTTCGTGTCGACAGTCAGCTCAACGGTCGCGTCGGTGCTCAACCAGGAGCTCGACAAGGCGAATGCGAACGCCGCAGCGTCTAAGGGCGGCGCGCTCGCCCGCATCGACGAAGCTCAGGCTGGCATCGCCGAGGCGCGTGAGGCCCTGACGGCTCTATCGCAAGCCTCCTCGGATGCGGTCGGCAAGACCGAGACGGCGAAGACCGCCCTCGCCCAGGCGAAGGAGGACGTCGCCACCTTGTCGCTTGCTTTGTCTAACGCGGCGGGTATCACGGCGAGCGCCAACACGCAAATCGTCAAATTCTCTACCTCCATGGGCACCGTTCTCGATCAGTGTTCCTCTCTCATTTCGCGCACGTCCACTCAGGTCAACGATGCGGTGGGGAAGGCGGCTTCGTCGGTCACGGCCGCCCAGGGCGAGGTTGACGCTGCTATCGCGCGCGGTCAGGCGGTCGTTCAGGAGAACGAGCAGGTGCTCGCCCTGCTCCAGAAGGCTCAAGAGGCGATGCCCGATGGTCAACCTGGTAAAGAGGAGCTCGGAGCTGTCATCGGGCAGCTTCGGCAAAGCAACGAAGATGCGAAGGCCACGCTTGAGGGGCTCGGCGTGCTTTCGGGTGATACCGCCGCAACCGCGCAAGCCATCGCAGGCGCAGCCTCGGCTACGAACACGGCGGTCCAATCGACGCTCGGCAACGTTGATGAGTATCGCTCAACGCTTTCAGGCACCACCATTCCCGCCGTGAGCGACGGACTCGGCAGGCTCGGTAGCTCGGCGAGCGGTCTTGGCGCCGCGGTCTCCAATCAAGTTCTGCTCATCGATCAGGCAGTTATGGTGCTCGACCAGCTCGGGCCGACGCTTTCCACTTCCGCAGGAGCCCTTTCCCAAACCGACACGCTTCTCGGCGATATCGGCGCCGATCTCGATATC
>ERZ827469.1755-NODE-1755-length-18346-cov-5.955989_pt1 | contig 18346 bp, 10 predicted proteins | sample MGYA00519917_ERZ827469 | MGnify/ENA primary metagenome ERZ827469 (study PRJEB31778, sample SAMEA3449314) | human gut metagenome | biome: human gut; feature: human-associated habitat; material: faeces | place: United Kingdom | collected 2010/2012 ... | reverse complement strand
AAAACAACGTAAAAAGAGCATGGTGGAAGAAATTTATCCAGGAGAATCCTTATAATGTAGGTGTGGACTGTGCCATCCTCATGAATCCTCAGACATGGGTTGCATCAGGACATCTCGGCGGCTTCTCAGATCCGCTTATGGATTGTAAGGAGTGCCACGAGCGATTCAGAGCCGACAAAATCATCGAGGATTTTGCGCAGGACAATGGTATTGAGCTTGAGACATCAGTTGATGGCTGGACAAACGAGCAGATGGTAGATTTCATCAAGGAGCACAATGTTCCATGTCCATCATGCGGCAAGCACAATTTTACAGATATCAGACAGTTCAACCTCATGTTCAAGACCTTCCAGGGTGTTACAGAGGATGCTAAGAATACAGTATATCTTCGTCCTGAGACAGCACAGGGTATCTTTGTAAACTTTAAAAATGTACAGCGTACATCCCGCAAAAAGATTCCGTTCGGTATCGGACAGGTTGGTAAGTCATTCCGTAACGAGATTACACCTGGTAACTTCACCTTCAGAACACGTGAGTTCGAGCAGATGGAGCTTGAGTTCTTCTGCGAGCCGGGAACAGATCTTGAGTGGTTTAAGTATTGGAGAGGCTTCTGCCGTGACTGGCTCATTTCTCTTGGAATCAAGGAGGATGAGATGAGACTGCGTGATCATGATCCTGCAGAGTTAGCCTTCTATTCAAAGGGAACTACAGATATCGAGTTCTTATTCCCATTCGGATGGGGCGAGCTTTGGGGCATTGCGGATCGTACAGATTATGACCTTGGACGTCATCAGGAAGTTTCAGGACAGGATCTTACATACTTTGATGACCAGAAGAATGAGAAATATCTGCCATACGTTATCGAGCCGTCACTCGGTGCTGACCGTGTAGTACTCGCCTTCCTTTGTGCAGCTTATGACGAAGAGGATATCGGTACACCGGAGAAGCCGGATGTAAGAACAGTATTCCATTTCCATCCTGCACTTGCACCTGTAAAGATTGGAGTACTTCCACTGTCAAAGAAGCTCAATGAGAGTGCTGAAAAGGTATTTGCACAGCTTTCAAAGACATACAATTGTGAGTATGACGACAGAGGAACAATCGGAAAGAGATATCGTCGTCAGGATGAAATCGGAACACCATTCTGCGTGACATATGATTTCGACTCAGAGGAAGACCATTGTGTGACAGTACGTGACCGTGACACAATGGAGCAGGAGCGTATCGCAATTGATGAGCTTGATGCTTATTTTGCAAAGAAATTTGAATTCTAGTTTTGTACAAACTAACGATATTTTTTGTTAAATGAGGCTAAAAAAAGCAATTACAACTTTTTTTGAAAGTGTATTTTGTGAAATCATACAAAATTAGGAATTAGGTCACAAAAATTAATATAAAAACATATCAGAAATCAAATTTTATGATATAATATAGATGACAAATGACAACCAAAGATATAGTAAGCTATTCTTTGGTTGTTCTGATATATGGAGATTATGAATATGGAAGCAAAAGAATTAAAGAAGCTGAGCAGAAGTGAGCTGCTAGAGATGCTTTTAGACAGAAGTAAAGAGGTTGAACACTTAAGAAAAGAGCTTGACGAGACAAAAAAACATATTCAGACACTTGAGCGTGAGGTAAAGACATCTGGTGATATCAATGCTGCAATTAATAAACTCACGTCAGCAACAGAGGAAATCCAGAAATTTGCCGCCGTAATATCCATGGCTTCAAATAATCTGACAAGAAAATAATATAGAAGCAATATTTTGTGGTTATGAAATGGATTATTGGACAAAAGAATGATAGAAAAAATATATAAAAAGGCAATATATGCTCTGGCAAGAGTTGCCGTAAAGTACATTGAGCTAAGAAAAAAAAGAGAACAGAAGAAAATTAAGCAGAATAAATCAGCTAACCTCACAAATTCGACAAAAAGCTGCACAGATGCTGAATACAATAAAAAGGTAGTTGCAGAGATTAATCATAACAATACTGCAGCTGTTGCAGAAAGCAAAAATAATATTGATGTAGTGGATTTAAGCAAAGACGAGGAGCTGAAGGATGTCGAACAGAAACCACTTACCAATGAGGATAAGCTTGATTTACTTTTGGCACAGATGATGGAAACATCTGTTAAGTCATCTGAAAAAGTAACGCAGGTACATAAGCAGACCCAAAATGTTGATGAAAATATATCACAGGAAATAGCGGAAATAATTCCGGTTAAATATGTAACACCGGCGCCAGACATAACTCCTGATATAGAAAAAAATATTGAAATAGAGAAGGAATTTCAGCAGACTAAAAAAGAAAACCGGCCGGAGGATATATCTGTACATATAGAAAAGGAAATATCAAGGAAGGCTTCAGAAGAAAACAGAGTAGAGAATAAAGAAATTGAGAATAAAAGTGCTGAGAAGACTGAAGATACATCGGGCTATCGCAGTATCATGACAGACGACTATGACCGTTATAGCGATGATCTTGGCATAAAGGAGCTGCGTCAGGAACTGAGAAGAGTGAAGTATAACAACAAATTTGCAGCAACACTCTTCAATACCGTAGGAACACTTGTGGTAGTGGCAGCGGCAGCAATATTGGTCGCAAACCTGTGGCTCCCTATTTTGAAGGTGACCGGAACATCCATGTCACCGACGTTACAGGAGGGACAGGTGCTTATGGCATCAAAGGGGCATGACTTTAAAACAGGAGATGTCATAGCTTTTTATTACAATAACAAGATACTTGTAAAAAGAGTTATTGCGATGCCGGGTGACTGGGTCAATATATCAGAGGATGGCACGGTTTATGTAAACGATATCGCAATTGATGAACCGTATCTCAATGAAAAAGCTTTAGGAGACTGTAATATAGAGCTGCCTTATCAGGTTCCTGAATCCAAGATTTTCGTGATGGGCGATAACAGAAGCGTATCACTTGACTCAAGAAATACAGCTATAGGCTGTGTCTCAGAGGAGCAGGTAGTCGGCAGAATTACATTTGCCATCTGGCCATTGTCTAAAATTGGCAAAATTGACTAGTGTTATTTGGGATTTTTTGGTAAAAAAGTAGAAAATCCCGATTTAAAGGCTCGTGTGACCGTTGTGTGACCAAAAGGGTGTAATATATTAGCTGTTGAATAACGATTAAGTAAAATGAATTATATATAACTCTATGAAAGGAGGATGCAGAATGGATAAGGATATGGAACGTCTCGGCAAAGAGCGGCTTAAAAGAGTGAGAAGACGTAGACAGCTTGCTACATTTATTATATCGATGGCTGTTATAGTGCTGGGCATTACTGCGTACAGACTTATACAACCTGCATCAGCAGCAGATCAGAATCAGAAGGATTTTACCATAGATAATGTCACAGAAAACTATGTTAATCTTCAAAAACTGCAATCAAATGGCTCATATACCAAAATGTCAAGTGAGGGCAAACCGGTGGACTGGAACGGCGAGAAGTTCAAGCTTGAGGTTCAGCTGGACTTTGGAATCGGAAAGAATGATACGGTAGATGCCAATGGCAATACTGTTAAGAATTATTATTATGTCTATGATCCATCGGTGACTATTCCGGATGATTTGTGCAATTCATGGACGACAAAATGTGACGACAACAGTGATATAGAACAGTTTCAGTACAGATATATCAAGAATGAGGATGGTACATATGCAATTCTTATCAGGTTTGCAGATGGTTATATTGAAGGTAAAAGCAGCGATATAAAGGGCTGGGCAAAGGCAGAAGCTTTTGGTGAGGGCAAGACCAATGATTCTGGTGATGTGGATATCTATATCGGTGGTGATGTCACCATAACAGTAGACAAGAATAATGTCCACTGGAACGGAAATGATTCCTTAAACTACGATATTTCTGTAAAGAAGAGCAATACAAACAATAATAATATTGCTATTGATGAAAATGGTAATTATTATGTTGAGTTTACTGTGGATGTATCTTCTAAAAAAGGTACACCTGATGATATCGAAATCACAGATGAATTTAACGGCAATGGTATGAGGGTTGATACTACCGGATTTACCTACAGCATAAAGAAAAACGGTCAGGATGCTGAAAGCAGTTATACTGCAACAGCGACAGGAAAGAATGACCCGGCAGATGCGGGAAAGGCAACACTTACTGCAAAGCTTCCAAAATTAAGTGCAGGTGAGAACTGTTCTATTACATACAGGTATTACCTGACCAATGCCGGGAATTTGGGGAATAATGCTACATGGCAGGCAACTAATTTCGTTACCGGTAAATCAACAGACCAAAAATCAAAAGAAACTGTCATAGATACGTCAAGCAGCTATGTAAAGTATTACAAAAATCTTATACAAAAATCCGGTAGATATGATAAGACTAATAACCAAATTATCTGGACGGTTACAGTAAATAAAACCTGTGAGGATATTGCGGGAGCTGTCCTGACAGATGATATGTTTGATAAGATTACAGGCATTGATATATCACCTAGTGACGGATATACAATTAACAAAGACAGCAGTGGCAAGGTGACATCGGTTACATTTAATTCTACAGATGGTAATCAGAACTGCAATAAGTATACTGTCCGATACTATACAAAGGCATTGCAGACATTTGATGACCAGAAATTTAATAATAATGCTATTCTCACTAAGGATGATAAGTCATATAAGAGCTCTTCAAGTGTAAATGTTCCAAAAACAAAGCAGAATATTACAAAGAAGCTTGTTGATGCTCAAAGGACAGATAACAGTCTGTATACTTTAAAATGGGAAGCTAAGTTTACAATTCCGGCATCGGGATTTCCTAAGAAGTTTGGCATAGCTGATACAATGTCGTCCAAACCTCAGAACAATTATCATTACATGACGTATACCCAGATGAATGATTTTGTAAGTCAGGTTAAGGAAAAGTTTGATGGATATATCGGTGACATTACTGTTAAATATCTGGATAAGAATAATAATTCAAAAACAGCAAAATTTAATGAAGTATCCGAATCTGATGACTACAGATTTACCTCGGTAAATGTCAGCTTTAATAAGGATTATCCGACAAGCAACAGTGAAAAAGAAGTAGTATTTACGTACAGCACAACTGCCGATACGACACCGAGTGGAAGAGTTGAATATGTGAATAAGTTTGATGCTTTAAATTCAAGTGCATCTGCATCTTATAGCCATACGACATCAAAGATTGTAAAGACTGATGGAAACGGTAAAACAGGTCAGACATATTTGAAAACCACAGAAAGCGATGGAACACTCACATGGCGGGTTGATGTACTTATGGATGCCGATGCTACAGAGTATACCATCACTGATAAGCTTCCGGAGGGTGTTACACTGCAGAGCGTAAAGATAATGTTAGCCCATGCTGATAAGGAGGGCTTTGTTTATCCTGACTTTGATGGTGCGCTATATACGGTATCAGGCAGCGACTGGTTTATAAATGGAATTCAAACAGGTACTACGCTGGATAAAAACACAAATACTGTGGTTACAAGGGTTATAAAGCCTGATAAGACCAATACAACTATACATGGCTGGAATGAGAACTCTCACATATATGTAGTATACAAGTGCACGATAGATGATTTTGAGAATTTTGAAGCCGGTAAAACAGTGGCTTATAAGAATACAGCCACAGCATCTTCAAATACAAACAAAGAAATCGGATCGGCTTATCAGACACAGACCATGTCAAAGCCTGACGAATCAGGCAGTGATAATCCTACTGAGGGGGATAAGGTTATTTCCAAGAACTACAAGTGGGATGAAGACAATCACAGGCTGCGTTATACGGTTATAATAAACCCTGATGGCAAGGACTATCTGCCTGATAGCGATACCTTAAAGCTAACAGATGTGCTTAAATTTACGACACGCACATATGGCAATGGTATTCAGACATTATGGTATATTGATTTAATGCCGGCTACAGTTAAGTTTAGAGAAGCTATTAAGCAAAGCGATGGAACTTATAAGCCTGGAGAAACGATTGATGAATGTAAGTGGAATTACAGTACACAGGATGGCACATATGAATGGAGTGCTTATTCATATAGAAACATAAATGCAGATGTACCTGATGGCAAAACCATTATGCTTACATATACTTATCAGGTCAATGCACAGGTTATTGGTACTCCTGGTGAACACAGTCCGATTATAATGGATGTCAGCAATACAGCAAAGCTTGAGGGCATCGAAAAGGGAGAAGACAGAAAGGATAACCGGACAGTTTACAAAGAGTCAAAATCATCTGCCGGAGTAATTAAGAGCAATACATTTACCTTGTATAAGGTAGATAAGGATGATTATGGCAGGCTGCTTAAAGGAGCTGAGTTTGAGCTGTTTGGATACACATCGGCTGGTTCCTATGCGTCGTTAGGTGAGTATACCACTGATGAGAACGGCAGAATTGATATCAGTATGAGTACTGACAATCTGGAGTATAATACTCAGTATTATATAGTTGAGACAAAGGCACCGGATGGTTACATACTCTCGACAGAGCCACATAAGGAGTATTTCTATTTTAGTGCAGATAACTCAGCACATCCTGTTGTAGCCGAAAACAACTCATTACAGGGAAGTGATATGGCAAAGGTAAATACACCGTACTATTATGAGGATGTAGCAGTTGCGACCACCAGCATCTCAGTCGATAAAAAATGGACTGATTCAAAGAATAATCCATTAGATAAGACTGATGGAAAGATCTTTCTGCAGCTGCATCAGGTGGATTCGGCTGGTAATGATAAGAAGTATGGCAATCCGGTTGAGTTGACAGCTGATTCGGCAGGTGAATGGTCATATGTATTTGAAAATATGCCATTGCAGGATGTAAATGAAAATGGTATTCTGACCGGTACCACATATAAATATTATGTGACAGAGGTTGGAATAAATCAGAACAACAGTATGTCAGGCTATGATGTTTCATATATATTTAAGGATATAAATGGTACACAAATCACAAAGACCGATGCAAACGTTGCACCGGGCAGCGCCAATGCAATAGAGTCCGGTACTGTTGAGATTACAAACAAACTCATAGAGTATGAGCTTCCGGAAACAGGTGGAAGCGGTAATAGATGGTTGTATATGTTAAGTGGAGTTGTGCTTATAGCAATAGCCGTAATAACACTTTTCTATAAAAACATAAAACATTATAAAAAGGAGAATGCAATATGAAAACGATCAAAAGAAGCATTGCTTTAGTTCTTGCAATGATACTTACACTTGCAATGAGCGTTACAGTATTTGCTGAGGGCGAAGGCGCCAAAAAAACATTTACCATCACGGTTAATGAGGCAAAGGCAGGCCACACTTATGAGGCTTACCAGATTTTAAAGGGAGATCTTTCAAAATCACAGACAACACTTTCAAACGTTGACTGGGGTACCGGTATCAAGGCAGACAAAAAGACAGATCTTGCTAATGATGCAAAAGCTTATGTAGAGAAGCTTTCAGGAATGCAGACAAACTCTTCAGATCTTAAGGCAGAGGCACAGAAAATTGCTTCAGCTTTAAGCACTACAGTAGCAGGTTCTGTTTCAGTAGCACAGGACAATGCAAAAGCTGAGATTACAGGACTTGAGCCTGGTTACTATCTCATCAAGGATAAGGATAGCTCCTTAACAGGTGACGAGGCTTACACAGAGTATATCCTTAATATCGTTGCTGATACAACAATCACACCAAAGACAGATGTACCTTCTGTTGAGAAGAAAGTAAAAGACACAAATGACACAACAGGTGATACAACAGAATGGCAGGATTCAGCCGATTATGATATCGGAGATGTAGTTCCATTCCAGCTTACAGCAACATTACCTGCAAATGTTGAGTCATATAAGTCATATTACCTCAAATTTGATGATACTCTTTCACAGGGACTTGATTTCAAAGAAGGAACTGTTTCTGTCAAATTAGGCAACAAGAATGTTACATCATTCTTTAAAACAAATTATGACGCAGCTAGCAAAAAGCTTACTTTTACATGTAACAATATTTTAGCAGAGAAATTTGAAGCAAAAAATGGTGAGACGATTGTAGTTGAGTACAAAGCAACTCTCAATAAGAATGCTGTTATCGGTTCAAAAGGAAACCCAAATAAGGTAAAGCTTGAGTTCTCTAACAACCCTAACAATGGTGGTGAGGGAGACAAAGGTGAGACTCCGGAGGATACAGTAATCGTATTTACATACAAGGTTGTAATCAACAAGGTAAATGAGAAGAACGAAGCACTCGATGGTGCAGAGTTTACTCTTTACAAAAAGATTAAAGGTGAAGCAGACAAAGAAATCAAAGCGGTAATTTCCGGTGATAAGAATGATGTCTTCACATTCAGCGGTCTTGATGACGGTGATTACGTACTTAAGGAGACAAAGACTCCTGATAGCTACAACACTGCAAAAGATATTGCATTCACAATCAAGGCAGATCATTCAATTGTGTCTGATGCTCCTGAGCTTAAGTCATTAAGCGGAGATAAGGTGACCGGTAATATTACACTTAAAGCTGATAAAGCTGAGGGCAGCTTAAGCACACCTGTACAGAACTTTAAGGGCTCAGTCCTTCCTGCAACCGGTGGTGCCGGACGTGTAGCAATTTATGTAATCGGAGCTATATTAGTAGTCGGTGGCGGAATTGTTCTTGTAACAAAGAAGCGTGTTAAATAATATCATTTTATGATAAAATATATCTGCCATGAGCCACTTTAGTGGTTCGTGGCAGTTACAATAGGCATAATTATATTATGCAAATGATAACAGTAAGGAGAGTGCTATGAGAAGAAAATTATCAACTATTTTGTTTGTCATAGTGTTTCTTGCAGGACTGTCCTTACTGCTATATCCGACAGTGAGTGATTATTGGAATTCATTCCATCAGTCAAGGGCAATCGCAAGCTATGTCGATGCAGTAGACAATACAGATGAACAAAAGCTTGAAGAAATGAGACAGGCGGCAGAGGCTTACAATGAAAGGCTTTTAAGCAAGCAGGACAGATATGATATGTCTGATTTGGACAGAGCAGAGTATGAAAGCCTGCTTGATGTATCTGGCACAGGCGTCATGGGCTATGTTGAGATTCCGTCCATCAATGTCTCATTGCCGATTTACCACGGCACAGATAATACAATACTTCAGATAGGTGTTGGCCATATCGAGGGCACATCGCTTCCGGTTGGCGGAGCAAGCACACATTGTGCTGTTTCAGGACACAGGGGACTTACGTCATCTAAGCTGTTTACGGATATTGACCAGATGGCGGAGGGTGACACATTTAAGCTGTATGTGCTTGGCGAGACACTGACCTACGAGGTTGATCAGATAAGGATTGTTTTGCCTGATGAGCTTAATGACTTAAAGATTGAGGAAGGGCAGGATTACTGTACACTTATCACATGTACACCGTATGGTGTGAATTCACACAGGCTTCTTATCAGGGGTCACAGGATTGCAAATGATGCACAGGGACTTATTGTCGAGGATGTAAAGCAGGTACAGCCGTTACATGAAGCCATAGTGCTTGGCATTCTGTTTCTGGTTTTGTATATTATAATTTGTAAGATACTTAGTAAAACGATATTGTATAGATTCAGATAGAATCAGGAAGGAGGAAAAATGCACAATAGTTTAAAAAGAGCTGTCAGTATAGCTATAGCTGCGATAGCCTTGTTTTCTCTGCCATGTGGAAGCATTTTTGCAAGGACGCATATTGATATTGATAAGAAATGCTCTATAACAGTTGATATCCCTGATACATGGGAGGATTTGTATACTGTGGATTTTCCCGTAGAGCTTTACAGAGTGGCAGATGTAGATGAGAACGATGTATACACTGCAACGAAGCAGTTTGATGAGCTGGCTAAATCTATATCAGATGTCAGCAGTAAAACTACCGCAGATGACTGGGAAAAGATGGCAAAGACAGCTGCGGACATTGCAGACAAAGGTTCTTTGACAGCAGATGAGGTAATAGATGTTTCAAACGGAAGGGGAAACGTTACAGGCGTTAAGACGGGACTGTATCTGGTGTATGCAAAGCCGGCTGATTCGGTAAGATTTGGATACACATTTGTGCCGTATCTGATTTCGGCTCCTAATAATGAGTTTGCTATGACAGGAAGCGGCTCAGATTCATGGATATATGATGATATCGATATCGAGCTGAAGCCTGAACAGACCGGGCTTATGGGAAGCTTACAGATTAATAAAACATTAAAGACATACAATACAGCACTCGGTGAGCCGGTGTTTGCATTTGATGTTGAGGCCTACGACAGAGATGGTAATGTGGTGTTTTCCGATATCGCATCAATCAGATTTGACAGTACAGGGGCTAAGAGCGTAGTTATTGACAATATTCCGGCAGGGTCAAGGGTGATAGTAAAGGAGGTATATGCCGCTGGCAGTTATCAGGTGACCTCCTCAGACAGCATAGAGACACAGATTGTGGCCGGTGAGACCGCAGATGTTGATTTCACAAACGATTACAACGACAAATTGATTTATAGTACCGGTGTCGTAAACCATTTTGAGTATGACGGAACCGGATGGGAATGGGTGCAGAATTAATGAAAAAATTATCAGAGTCTTGTAAAAAACTTAATAGAAATCACCGTATTCTTGTATGTGCAGCCTTTGCTGCAACACTCATTGTCTGTGGTGTTTCAGTTAAACCGACACTGGCATATTTTACAACCTATGCTACGGCAAAGGGCGGTATCTCAGTAGATATCGGTCCTACAACTGATGTCAAGGAGAAGTTTAAGGACTGGAAGAAAACTATTGAGATTGAGAATACAGGAAAAGCAGACTGTTTTGTCAGGGTAAAGGTAATTGCAGCAAGCCAGTTTGATATACAGGCATCAGGCTCAAACTGGAGCCTTTCAGATGATGGCTACTGGTATTACAGTCAGGTAGTGCCGGTTGGTGGTAAAACCGAGCCAATTGTTGCAGCTATCACAGTTAGTGAAAAGGTAAAGACCAGCTTCAATGTAGTTGTGGTTCAGGAGTGTGCTCCTGTCACATATGATGAGAATGGCAATCCGTGTGTCGCACCTGATGCAAAATGGGATGCGACAGCACAATATGATAAAGAGGAGGGCGAAGAGTAATGAAGAGAAAACTTCCAATTATACTTGTAGCATCCTCTGCGATAATGCTTGCAGCATCAACGATTGGATCTACAAAAGCGACTCTTACATATATGAGTGATAATTATCTGGCTCAGATTGACATCAAATCCATCGGTGTTACTTTGACTGAGAATGGCAATGATGTGAGCTGGCGTGATTATAAGCATAAGGATGATGACTGGAGCGAGGCAACGGGAGTGCTGCTTGGAGATATGCTAAAGAATGCCGGAGATGAAAAACTGATTCTCGACAAAAAGTACGATGAGAAGCTTGCTGTCAAAAACAGCGGTTCGATAGATGAGTATGTGAGAGTGACTGTGCAGCATTACTGGGCAGACAAGGAGACAGGTGATAAGCTTTCAAACCTTGATCCATCAAAGATACAGATTGGCTTTACAAACGATGGCTGGACAGAGGATAAGAGTGCTGAGACTACAGAGCGAAATGTATTTTACTACAATTCTATTTTAAAAAAAGGTCAGACATCCAATGATTTTACAGACAAAATCAGTATATCCGGAGATATTGCAGCCATTGTGGGTCAGACATCACAGACTGATGATAACGGACTTACAACCATCACTACTACCTATGAATATGATGGTGCGCAATTTGTGCTGGAGGCAACTGTTGATGCAGTACAGACACACAATGCAAAGGACGCGATTAAGAGTGCGTGGGGTGTTGATGCAAATATATCAGATGACGGGGCACTTAGCTTAGAGTAAAGGAGGACAATATGAAAAAATTTATCGCATTATTATCATGCATGTTGTTTATCCTTGGTTCGATAGGCACTGTATTTGCAGATGAGAATACTACTACAGCCGGCTCATGTGAGTTTACCGGCAAGGAGATGGTCAGTTCGTTCGATTCAAATAAAATAGCAGCCTCTGTCTCACAGATGGAGCCGGGAGATTCTGTCACATTTTCCGTTGATATAAAGAATAACAGCAGTATTTCAACGAAATGGTATATGTCGAATGATGTGTTAAAGAGTCTTGAGGATACTCAGGCTGTGGCTGAAAACGGTGGATACTCATATATTCTTACTTTCGTAGGACCGGATGGAAAAGAGGACACTATATACAGCAGCACCAGTGTAGGTGGAGAGAAGGAGACAACAGCAGGAAAAGGACTCAACGAGGCTACAAACTCTCTGGATAAGTTCTTTTATTTAAAGACATTAGAGCCGGGAGAGGGAGGCAGTGTGAAGCTTTTAGTAGGACTTGACGGAGAGAGTCAGGGTAATATATATCAGGATACACTTGCAAAGCTTATGATGAACTTTGCGGTAGAGGATAACTCAGATCCAACTTTATCAAATCCACCTACATTTACAACTGCAACAAGCAAAGTAAAGACCGGAGATATCTGGTCAATAGCGTCAGCTGTAGTGTTTGTGATTGGTATTATTTTGATGATACTGGCTTTCGTAAGTGACAGAAAGGGGGCTAAGCAAAATGAAAAGATTGCTTAAATATTTTCTTGCAGCTCTTGTTGTCATAACCGGTGTTTTCTCACAGACAACTGATGTCGTCAGGGCATTTTCATATACATACACAGTTTCCTTTTCAGCCGGAGGTCAGGGAAGCATAAACGGTGGTGTGCAGGTACGAAAGGCATCAGGCAATGGAGCTTCGGTTTCTGTTTCTGCTAAAGGAGACAAAATAATTGTCACAGGTCTTGAATATGGAGATGTCATCAGCTGTGATGCACAGGGCAGTGTGGCACTTAATGAAAACAGCAAGTACTACGTAAAGGGAATCAGATTAAGCGGCCGTGACAATAATACGGTTGCACAGTCGGCTTTTCTCGTATCGGGAGATCAGGACTATGTTGTTGCATACGGCATACCGGGCGAGCTTGCTGAGTATACAGTCAACTATGTGGATACAGATGGCAATAAGCTTGCTGAAAGCCGTACCTATTATGGTAATGTGGGCGATGAGCCGGTTATAGCATATCTGTATATAGATGGATATATTCCGGACAGCTATAATCAGACAGGAAAGCTGTCGTCAAATGCGTCAGAAAACGTGTTCAATTTTGTATATTCAAGGGCTGCATCAAGCATGGCTGCTGCCGGAAATGGAGCAAATGACAATACTGCGGCAGGCGGCAATCAGGCAGCCGCAGGAGCTGCAAATGCAACCGGGGCAGCTAATGCAGCGGGCAATGCAGCAGGAGCGGCAAATAACGGAGCTACAGATGGAGCAAATGCCGCAAACACAATAGTGCCTGACGGACAGAATGATCCGCAGGATGGAATCCAGGCACCGCAGGCACAGCCAAATACTGATATAGCAGATGAGCAGGTACCGCAGGCGGCAAACGACAATAAGCATGATATAGCAGATGAGCAGGTACCGCTTGCCACCATGATTAGTGAGAGTGGAATGGTCGTTCCGCTGGCTATTGGTGCGCTTGGGATAGTTGCAATTCTTGCAATTATGATATTTGTCATAGTAAAGAATGTTAAGTCTGTCCGTGTTCAAAAAAATAGTATGAAACATAAGGGAAAAGATAATAAAAATTAGTTGATATTTGCTGAAATTATGGTATTATTAATGTGTGCGCTTGTATGAGTGCACACATTAATCAAGTATATGGATGGTTTTTTTACCATACCAGAAATAAAATTTAGGAGGAATTGCAAAATGGCAAACAAGTGGGTATATACCTTCAAAGAGGGTAACATGACCATGCGTAATCTTCTCGGTGGTAAGGGTGCTAACCTCGCTGAGATGACAGAGATTGGACTTCCTGTACCACAGGGTTTCACAATCACTACAGAGGCTTGTACACAGTACTACGAGGATGGACGTAAGATCAATGATGAGATTATGGCTCAGACTATGGAAGGTGTAAAATGGATGGAAGAGGTTAACGGAAAGAAATTCGGTGACCTTAAGAATCCTCTTCTCGTATCTGTTCGTTCAGGTGCCAGAGCTTCAATGCCAGGTATGATGGATACAATCCTTAACCTTGGTCTTAATGATGATGTTGTTGCAGCTATGATCGCTGGTAACCCAGATCCAGCATTCGAGCGTTTCGTATATGATTCATACAGACGTTTCATCCAGATGTTCTCAGACGTTGTTATGGAAGTAGGAAAGAAATACTTCGAGCAGCTCATCGACAAGATGAAAGAGGACAGAGGTGTTAAATTTGACGTAGACCTTACAGCAGCTGACCTCAAAGAGTTAGCAGAGCAGTTCAAGGCTGAGTACAAGAATCAGTTAGGATCAGATTTCCCTTCAGATCCTGTAGAGCAGTTAAAGCTTGCTATCGAGGCTGTATTCCGTTCATGGGACAACCCACGTGCAAATGTTTATAGAAGAGATAACGATATCCCTTATTCATGGGGAACAGCTGTTAACGTAATGCCAATGGTATTCGGTAACTTAAATAACGAGTCAGGTACAGGTGTTGCATTCACACGTGATCCTGCAACTGGTGAGAACAAGCTTATGGGTGAGTTCCTTATCAATGCACAGGGTGAGGACGTTGTTGCCGGTGTTCGTACTCCAATGCCAATCGCTCAGATGGAGCAGGAGTTCCCAGAGGCATACGCTGAGTTCCTTAAGGTTTGTGAGACTCTTGAGAATCACTACCATGATATGCAGGATATGGAGTTCACAGTTGAGAACAAGAAGCTCTATATGCTTCAGTGCCGTAATGGTAAGAGAACAGCTCCAGCTGCTCTTAAGATCGCTTGCGATTTAGTAGATGAGGGACATAAGACACCAGCTGAGGCTGTTGCAATGATCGATCCTCGTAACCTTGATACATTATTACATCCACAGTTCGATGCTGCTGCACTTAAGGCTGCAACTCCACTTGGAAAAGGTCTTGGAGCATCTCCGGGAGCTGCTTGTGGTAAGGTTGTATTCACAGCTGACGATGCTGAGGCATGGGCTGAAAGAGGAGAGAAAGTCGTACTTGTACGTCTTGAGACATCTCCAGAGGACATCACAGGAATGAAGGCTGCTCAGGGTATCCTTACAGTTCGTGGTGGTATGACATCTCACGCAGCCGTAGTTGCACGTGGTATGGGAACATGCTGTGTATCTGGTTGTGGTGATATCAATATGGACGAGGAGAACAAGAAGTTCACACTTGCAGGACAGACATTCACAGAGGGATCTGAGATTTCTATCGATGGTACAACAGGTAACATCTACGCTGGAATCATCCCAACAGTTGATGCTTCAATCGCTGGTGAGTTCGGACGTGTTATGGCATGGGCTGATGAGTTCAGAAGACTTAAGGTTCGTACAAATGCAGATACTCCTGCAGATGCTAAGAAGGCTCGTGAGCTTGGTGCAGAGGGAATCGGACTTTGCCGTACAGAGCATATGTTCTTCGATCCAGAGAGAATCGCTGCATTCCGTGAGATGATCTGCTCTGATACAGTAGAGGAGAGAGAGACAGCTCTTAACAAGATTCTTCCATATCAGCAGGGAGATTTCGAGAAATTATACGAGGCTCTTGAGGGATGCCCAGTAACAATCCGTTTCCTTGATCCACCTCTTCATGAGTTCGTTCCTACAGAGGAGGCTGACATCGAGAAGCTTGCAAAGGCTAAGAATAAGTCAGTAGAGGAAATCAAAGCTATCTGTGAGTCACTCCATGAGTTCAACCCAATGATGGGTCATAGAGGATGCCGTCTTGCAGTTACATATCCTGAGATTGCTAAGATGCAGACAAAGGCTGTTATCCGTGCAGCTATCAATGTAAAGAAAGCTCATCCAGACTGGGATATCGAGCCTGAGATCATGATCCCATTAGTATGTGAGATCAAAGAGCTTAAGTTCGTTAAGAAGATTGTAGTTGAGACAGCTGATGCTGAGATCGCTGCTGCAAATGCTGACATCAAGTACCATGTAGGTACAATGATCGAGATCCCAAGAGCTGCTCTTACAGCTGATGAGATCGCTACAGAGGCTGATTTCTTCTGCTTCGGTACAAACGACCTTACACAGATGACATTCGGATTCTCTCGTGATGATGCAGGTAAGTTCCTTAACGCTTACTATGACAACAAGATTTTCGAGAACGATCCATTTGCTAAGCTTGACCAGACAGGTGTTGGTAAATTAATGGAAATGGCTATCGAATTAGGTAAGCCAGTTAACCCAAGCCTTCACGTTGGTATCTGTGGAGAGCACGGTGGAGATCCATCTTCAGTTGAATTCTGCAACAAGATCGGTCTTGACTATGTATCTTGCTCACCATTCCGTGTACCAATCGCTCGTCTTGCAGCAGCACAGGCAGCAATTGCCAAGAAGAACGCTTAATTATAGTTGTTAGTAGATTATACATAGAAGCTTCTTTGGAAGTACACTGACAAGTGAATTAGAAAAATAGAATCTCCCCTCATATCTGATGGAATCAATTAGATTTCATTCGGTGTGAGGGGAGATTTTTTTGACTTTATATTGGGAAAGTGTTATTTAGGGGAGGATTTGGAAGCGGTTACCCAAGAAACTTCTTTTATATGAATGAGTTAATCTATGAGATAATATAAGAAAACTGCAAAAATGTTAGAGCTCGCTTGAAACAAAAAACAATTATTTTTGAAAATTAAGGGGATATTTTCATTTTAAATCCGTCTAATCTATGTAAATAAAAGCTGGCTGGCAAAAAGGGGGTACCAAATTGACGAAGGAGGCACTTGGAGAATTGATTCTTTCATCAGAGCGACAATTGTATGCAACAGCAAAAACAATTTTGTCAGATGACCAGGATTGTGCTGATGCAATACAAGAATCGATTGTGAAAGCATTTTCTAAAATAGATACACTAAAAAAAGATCGCTATGCAAAGACCTGGTTGATGCGGATATTAATCAATGAATGTTATAACATTGCAAGGCGCATCAACGTCAATGAACCTTTGGATGAAGGATATGCAGAAAATAGGAAGCAACCTAAGGAGAATCGAGATTACAGTGAATTGTATAGAGCTGTAAACGAACTGAAAGAAGAACTGCGAATTCCGGTGATCCTTTATTATATGGAGGAGTTCAATATAAGAGAGATTGCTCAGATCCTTGAGATATCTGAAGGCGCTGTACAAAAGAGACTTGTAAGGGCGCGGAAAACGCTGAAAAAGAAGATTCAATTGGAGGAGATTTTTATATGAGATTAGACGAATTAAAAAACGACTTTCCAAATATTCCGGATTTTGTTCACGATATGATTCAGGAAGAAGTAGAAAAACAAGTAAATTCATCAAACATTACACCAATGCAGAGAAAAAGCAAGTTAAACCGAAGTATAAGCAGGGTAGCGGCTGCGGCAGCTGTGTGCATTATTGCAACATCAACCGTTGCTTATGCAGGAACAAAGCTTTATCATATGTACCTTGAAAAACAGGGAAACTACGGTACTTTAACCACCATAAAATCAGATGAGAATTCTGAAGACGTAAAACTTCCAGAAGAAATTCATGAAATCTCTGTCACATCAAACTATATTCCAGAAGGAATGGAGTGGATCGCCGAAGGGTATAAGTTAGGCTATAAAGATACACTTGATACAGCAGGGATAACCGTTGATACTGTTTTGATGGATGAGAAGAGTCTGGATAAATCATTGTTGGATAGAAATGTTATAGAAAGTGAAAATCATGTTTTCGGATCCTATGATGGAATTTATCTCAAATACAATACAATAAATGGAGAAAACTCATTTGATCAAAGAATTTATCTTCTGTGTCCGGAAGAATATCGTGTTTTGAGCCTCTATATTGGAAATACAATTTCAAAAGAAGAAGCATACAAATTTGCTGAAAATCTTGTGATTACGGAAGAGGATGAAATGATCAAAACTGCTGACATGATTACCTGGAGTGATATTATTGAACCGACAGTCTATGCAGATAAAATAGATGTAACAAATGGTCAGCTGCCGGTTCGTCAAATTGGAGAAGCTTTTAATTTAGATTCTTATGCTGAAGATAATAACGGAAATAACATTACTACAGATAAGGTGACAGCTTGTGTAGATAAAGTACAGATCGCAGATAATTTACAGCTTTTAGACAGTGATAAAATTCCGAAAGTCTGGAAGACGGCAGTTGATGCAAACGGAAAACTGGTACAGAATCATTTATCATATATAAAAAAAGGTGATGGTGTAAATAATCTGGATTCAGTTGTAAGAGAAGAAAACATGGATCAGAAA
>ERZ827469.1754-NODE-1754-length-18394-cov-7.101423_pt1 | contig 18394 bp, 14 predicted proteins | sample MGYA00519917_ERZ827469 | MGnify/ENA primary metagenome ERZ827469 (study PRJEB31778, sample SAMEA3449314) | human gut metagenome | biome: human gut; feature: human-associated habitat; material: faeces | place: United Kingdom | collected 2010/2012 ... | reverse complement strand
GGCCGGCGCGGCCTCCGACCTGCGTCATCAGCTGGAACGCCCGCTCGCCGGCCCGGAAGTCGGGGTAGTTCAGCAAGTTGTCCGCATTCAGAATGCCTACGAGGGACACGCCTCCGAAATCGAATCCTTTCGTAACGATCTGCGTGCCGATCAGAATGTCGATCCGTCCCGCTTCCAGATCGGCGAGAATCTGCTTGGTCTCCCTGGCCGATTTCGTACGGTTCAGGTATTCGATTTTCACCGGAAAGTCGCGCAGCCGCTCCATGAACGAACGGTAGTGCTGCAACGCCAGAATGGTCGTGGGAACCAGTACGGCGGTCTGCTTGCCGTCGCAGGCGGCCTTGAAGGCGGCGCGGATCGCCACCTCCGTCTTGCCGAAGCCCACGTCGCCGCAAACGAGCCGGTCCATCGGTTCGGCCGACTCCATGTCGCGCTTCACGGCCTCGATGGCCGCCTGCTGGTCGGGCGTCTCCTCGTAACGGAACGAGGCTTCTAGCTCGTGCTGCAAGTACCCGTCGGCCGAGAAGGCGAAGCCCTGCGATGCCTTGCGCTTGGCATAGAGCGCGATCAGCTCGCGCGAAATATCCTTGACGGCTTTCTTGGTAGCCGCTTTGAGCTTCTGCCAGGCGCCGCTGCCCAGCTTGTAGACCTTAGGCGGCTCGCCGTCGCCGCTCTTGTAACGCGAAATGCGGTGCAGCGAATGGACGTTGACGAAGAGTACGTCGCCGTCGCGGTAGACCAGCTTGATCGCCTCGTGCGTGCGCCCGTTCTCGTTGATCTTGACCAGACCGCCGAACCGCCCCACGCCGTGATCGATATGCACCACGTAATCGCCCGGTTTGAGCTGGTTCAGCTCGGCGACGGTCATCTGCTCGTCGCGCCGGATCTCGCCGTTGATGCGGTAGCGCTGGTAGCGGTCGAAAATCTGGTGGTCGGTGTAGAGGCACAGCTTCAGGTCGTTGTCCGCGAACCCCTCGTGGAGGGTCACCGGCAGCGACCGCACGACGGCCTGTCCGCGGCCGATCTGGTGGAAGATGTTCTCCAGCCGCTCGACCTGCGCCTTGTTCTCCGAAAGAATATAGGTGTCGTATCCCCGCAGGGCGTTGCGGATCATGTCGTCGGCGAGCATCTCGAAATTCTTGTTGAACTTCGGCTGCGGCGCCGTCGAAAAGCGCACCGTCGCCGTGGCGGGCCGCTCCGGCAGGTTGTCGCGCAGCAGCAGGAGCCGCGCCCCCGCCAGATCGGCCAGCAGGCCGTTGCGGCTGGTCAGCAGCGAATCCGCCTCCTCGGGACGCTCCATGTCCGCGAGCGTTTTGCGCCGCACGTCGTTCACCCGGCGCAGCACGTAGTCCGCATCGTAAAACCACCATGCGGCCTGCGGCCCGGCGAACTGCGCGAGGGAGACGCGCGCGCCGCTCCGCGCGGCGTTCAGGTCGGGGATGATCTCCACGCGGTCGAGCCTGTCCGACGAGAGCTGGCTCGATATGTTGAACCGCCGGATCGAATCGACCTCGTCGCCGAAGAAGTCCAGACGGTAGGGTTTGCTCTCCGAGTAGGAGAAGACGTCCACGATGCCGCCGCGCACGGAGTACTGCCCGGGTTCATAGACGAAATCCACGCGCGTGAAATCCGCATCGGCCAGCTCCTGCTCGAGCACCTCGATCGAGAAGCGGTCCCCGACGCGCACGGCGATCGTCCCGCGCCGCAGCGCCTCCGCATCCGCGACCCGTTCGGCCAGCGCCTCGGGATAGGTGCAGACCACCAGATAGCCCGCTCCGGAAAAACTCCGCAGGGCGTTCATCGTCGCCGTGCGCTGCACGACGCCCTGCGCATCCTCCGCACCGTTGGCCGCCGAATGCTTGTAGGAGGAGGGAAAGAAACAGACGCGCTCTTCGTCCAGCAGGTTGTAGAAGTCGTTCACGAGGTAGGCCGCCGCGTCGCGGTCCTCGGCGACGAAGAGGTGCACGCCCCCCGTCCGCGCGACCGCCGCGGAGGCATAAAACGAGAGCGCCCCGCCGACCAGCTCCTCGAGATGGACGACGGCACGTTCGCTCCTGTATTCGCGGCACAACGCGCCGAGGGGTTTCGACCCGGCGGCGAACTGCGCCAATTGCTCACGGACGGTCATGGATGACACTTCGAATCGGACCGGTCGCCGGAAAATCGCCGGGACTCCGGATACCGGAGGCCGGTCTTCCGCCGCCAGCCTCCGGCCCCGTGCGGCGGCCTCCCGCCCGCACACGCGCCGGCCCGGCAGGGCGGAAATTCCCGGAAGCCCGACGACAGGTCCGAATTATTTGTTTATCAAATCGTTATCATTCTTATCGTGGTAATGCACCTCGACGATGCCGGTGCTCTGATCCTCGGCGATCTCGATCCGCACCTTGTATTTCCACTCCCAGCGGCGGCGCAGCGAAATCAGGCCCTTCCTGAGGAAAGCCGCCACATAGGGGCTGACCACCAGCTTGATGAACTTGTGGCCGCGGTCCTGCGTGAGAAACGAAATCTGATTCTCGATCTTCTTGTCGAGCAGCACCGTCGGCTCGATCTTGCCCGTGCCGTTGCACGTCGGGCAGACGTCCGAAACGCTCTCCACGGCCACGGGGCGTACCCGCTGGCGCGTGATCTGCATCAGTCCGAACTTCGTGAGCGGCAGCACGGTGTGCTTGGCCTTGTCGGTGGCCATCAGCTTCACCATCTCGTCGTAGAGCGCCTGTTTGTTCTGCGCCTTGTGCAGGTCGATGAAGTCGATGATGACGATGCCGCCCAGGTCGCGCAGCCGCAATTGCCGGGCGATCTCCTTCGCCGCGGCCAGGTTCACGTCCATCGCGGTCTGCTCCTGGTTGTCCTCGGCCTTGGTGCGGTTGCCCGAATTGACGTCGATGACGTTCATGGCCTCCGTATGCTCGATGATGAGGTAGGCGCCGCGCCGGAGCGAGACGTACTTGGCGAAGAGCGACTTGATCTGCTTCGAGATGTCGAAGTTGTCGAAGATGGGGACCTTGCCCTTGTAGAGCTTGACGATCTTCACCTTCTCGGGGTCGATCTGCTTGATGTAGTTGCGGATCTCGTTGTACATGGCCTCGTCGTCCACGGCAATCTGCGAGAAGGAGCCGTTGAGCGAGTCGCGGATGATCGTGTTGGCGCGGTTCATCTCGCTCATCAGCTGGTCGGGGGCCGTATGCTTGCGGATGGCCGCCACGGTCTTGCGCCAGCGGTCGATCTGCGTCTGGATGTCGTGCTCGATGTCCTCGTCCCGGGCCTCCATGGCGGCCGTGCGGATGATGACGCCGAAATTCTTCGGAAGCACCGCCGCCGCGATGCGCTTGAGGCGCTTCTTCTCCTCCGCCGAACGGATCTTCTGCGAAAGGAAGACCTTCGACGAGAAGGGGACCAGCACCACGTTGCGGCCGGCGAGCGAAATGTCGGCCGTCAGGCGCGGTCCCTTGGTCGAAATGGCCTCCTTGGCCACCTGCACCATGATCTGCTGCCCCACCTGGAGGTAGTCGCCGATCTTGCCCTCCTTCTCCACCGGCGCCTCGAGCTTCATGCTCTCGACGCGCAGGCCCCGCTTGCCGGGCTGCTGCGAGGCGACGAGCTTCTGCAACGAGCGGAACTGTCCGCCCAGGTCGAGGTAGTGGATGAAGGCGTCCTTCTCGTGCCCTATATTGACGAATGCCGCGTTGAGCCCCGGCATGATCTTACGCACCTTCCCGAGGTAGATGTCCCCCACGGAAAACCCCGTCTGACACTGCTCCTTGTTGAGCTCGACGAGCACCTTGTCCTCGCACATGGCGATCGAGATCTCGGTCGGGTTTACGTTTACGATTAATTCTCTGTTCATCTATCGTGTGCCGCGCTCCGGGAAACCGGGCGCGGTATGGCTGAAATTAGTACTGAAGCCGCGTTTTGCTGTGAAGTGGCGGCGAACTCCAAAGGGAAAAATGGATGCCGGAAACATCCGGCGGAACGCGGGGTCCGGCATCCGGAAAACCCGCGAAAGAGGCGGAAAAACCGCCCGAAAAATCGGAAACCCGAAAATAGGTAAAGCTAAAAGAACCCTTTGGCCCCTTTAGCTTTATCTATCGTTAGCACAAAGGTGCTACCCTACTTTTTCTTGTGACGGTTCTTACGAAGACGTTTTTTCCGCTTGTGGGTAGCCATCTTGTGACGCTTATGCTTCTTTCCGTTTGGCATAGTCCTTAAAATTTTAGAGGTTCTTATTTATTTTTTACTTCACCTTCTCTGCGAAGCTCTTGGCGGGCTTGAAAGCAGGGATGTTATGTTCGGGAATGGTGATGGTCGTGTTCTTGGAGATGTTGCGGGCTACCTTCTTGGCGCGTTTCTTCACTATGAAACTGCCGAAGCCGCGGAGATACACGTTGTTCTTCTGGGTCAGCGACGTCTTGATGCTCTCCATGAAAGCCTCGACGATAGCCTGCACCTGCACCTTCTCCACGCCGGTGCTCTTCGCGATTTCGCTTACGATATCTGCCTTTGTCATAATTATGTGGTTTTATTGAGTTTAACCTGAGATTCGGAGTGCAAATATACACTTTATTTGTATTTCCGCCAACAAACGGTCGTTTTTTTCATTTTTTTTCATCCGCGCCCTACTTTCCACGCTTACAATGCGATAACAAATATCGGGCAAAACCCGCAGAAAAACCGAAATATCCCGTTTCCGTCGCCGGAAGGACCGCTCCGGACTTCCCGCCCGGAATCGAGCAACTCACTGGTGCACAACACTATGACCGTCTGAACGGCGAAAATCGCGCCGGCGGTCCAATAAACCGCCCGGTTTTTGCGTTTGAGAGGTAAAATCACTATTTTTGCGAATCCCAATCACGACAGCGCTATGGTCAAAATACTCTGGGTGGACGACGAAGTGGAACTGCTGAAACCGCACGTGCTGTTTCTCACGCAGAAAGGCTACGAGGTGGACACCTGCAACAACGGATACGACGCGATAGACATGGCCTCCGAAGGGGCCTACGACCTGATTATCCTCGACGAGATGATGCCCGGCATGACCGGACTCGAAACCCTGCCCAAGATCAAGGAGGTGCGCCCGACGACACCCGTCATCATGGTCACCAAGAGCGAGGAGGAGAACATCATGGACAAGGCCGTGGGATCGAAGATCGCCGACTACCTCATCAAGCCCGTGAATCCCAATCAGGTGCTGCTCTCGATCAAGAAAAACGTCCACCAGCAGCAGCTCGTCACCGAGCAGACCACGGCCGACTACCGCTCGGAGTTCGGGCGCATCACCTCGTCGCTCCAGTTGGCCGAGACGTTCCAGGACTGGTGTTCGATCTACCGCCGGCTCACCGGCTGGGAGATCGAGCTTTCGGAATCCTCGGACCAGAGCATCCGCGAGGTGCTCTCCTACCAGAGCGTCGAGGCCAACCAGGAGTTCTGCAAATTCGTCCGCCGCAACTACTACAACTGGATCAACCGCCGCACGGAGGACACGCCCACGATGTCGCATACGCTCATGCGGACGAAAATTTTCCCCGTGGCCGACGAGAATCCCAAGACGACGCTGCTGCTGATCGACAACTTCCGCTACGACCAATGGCGTTCGATCTCCTCGCTGCTGCGCGGCTACTACGACGTGGTGCAGGACGATTTCTACTGCGCCATCCTTCCCACGGCCACGCAATACGCCCGCAACGCCGTCTTCGCCGGGCTGATGCCGCTGGCCATCGACAAGCTGATGCCCCAGAAGTGGCTCAACGACAACGAGGAGGGCGGCAAGAACCAGTACGAGGAGGAGTTCCTCCGGCGCCTGATGCAGCAGAACGGCAAACAGTGGCGCTTCTCGTTCGACAAGCTCGTGCGCCCGGAACAGGGCCGCAAGCTGGTGGACAACATCCAGAAGGTTTACGACGCCGACTTCTCGGTGATCGTTTACAACTTCCTCGACATCCTCTCCCACGCGCGGACCGAGACGGACATCATCCGCGAGCTCACGGAGGACGACGCGGCGTTCCGCTCGCTGACCCGCTCGTGGTTCGAGCACTCGGACCTCTACACCATCCTCAAACTGCTCTCCGAGCGGGGGCACACGGTGGTCATCACCTCGGACCACGGCACGGTCCGCGTGGACAACCCCGTGAAGGTCACCGGCGACCGCGAGACTTCGGCCAACCTGCGCTACAAGACGGGACGCAACCTGGCCTACAATTCGCGCGAGGTGTACGAGGTGCTCAATCCGAAGGACATCCAGTTGCCGTCGAGCAACCTCACTTCGAGCTACATCTTCGCCTACAACTCGGATTTCCTGATCTACAACAACGACGCCAACCGGCATATCCGCTACTACCGCAACACGTTCCAGCACGGCGGCATTTCCATGCAGGAGATGATCGTGCCCTACATCGTACTGAAACCCAAACAATAGCATGAGAACCATACACATCACATCGCAGGACGAACTGCCCGACGTGGCGCGGGCCGTCATCCGCTCGCTGGGGCGCCGCACGGTGGTCGCCTTCCGCGGCGGCATGGGGGCGGGCAAGACGACGCTCATCCGCGAGATCGTCGCCGCGCTGGGATCGGCGGACACCGTGACCAGCCCCACATTCGCCATCGTCAATCAATACAAGGCCGGCAAAGAGCGTATCCACCACTTCGATTTCTACCGCATCGACGACCAGCGCGAGGCCTACGACTTCGGCTACGAGGAGTACTTCTACTCGGGCGACCTCTGCCTGGTGGAGTGGCCCGAGAAGATCGAACAGTTGCTCCCGGAGAACACGATGAACGTGCGCATCACCGCCGACAGCGACACGGCCCGCACGTTCGAGATCGACTGACCGGCCACGGCCGGCAAGCGGAAATAGCGGAAAAATCGTTATCTTTGCCGCCACTATCCATTCACGCCATGCAGGAATACATCTCGCAACAACACCGGGTTCTGCTTCCCGCAGAACAGATCTACGCTGTAATCAGCCGTTTCGACAACCTGACGCCCGCCCTGGCCGACCGCGTCGAGGAGTGGCGGGCCGACGAGGAGCGCTGCTCGTTCAAGGCCAAGGGGTTCACCGTGAAGCTCCGTATGGAGGAGCGCATCGAGCCCAAACACGTGAAGATCGTGGGCGACGAGGGGGGCGTACCGATGGATTTCGCCTTCTGGATCCAGTTGCACAAGGTCTCGGAATACGACACCCGCCTGCGGCTGGTGCTGCGCATCGAGCTGAACATGATGATGAAAATGATGATCGGCGGCAAACTGCAAAAAGCCGTGGATCAGATCGCCGAGGGGATCGCCAACGCCCTCAACGGCGTCCGGCCGGCCTGAACGGCCGCCGATCCGTCGTGTCCATGAACGACTTCGGCCGCTTCGTCTCCTTCTTCCGTATCCCGTCCCGCAACTGGGGAGGGCGGCATACGCCCCACGACTCCGACCGGATCGCGGCCTAACGTCCATGCCCGGACGGCGGACGTTCTACGCCCAGATGCGGGCGCGACGAGGAGGCTCCGCCGTCCGGCGGTCTTCGGCGCAGACGCCGCCCTGGCGGAGCGTCGCGGAGGACACCTCCGCCGGCCCGCAGGGCGGCGCCATGCCACGGCCGATTCCACGCGTCCTTCCGGATGCGCCCTTCCGGATCAGATGCGCGGCTTCTGCAACATGCGGATCACGAGCGACACGGCGTAGATCAGCAATGCATATACCAGCAGGATGAATGCTGCGCGGGAACCTCCCGCCAGCAGCGCGGGCGAAATATTCCCGGCCTGCTGTACGGCACGCATCGCCTCCGAATAGCCGATCAACATATAGACAAACGCGGTCACCGGCGCCAGCAACCCGATTTCCTTGACCCACGCGGGGGCTTTCCACGCGGCGAACAACAGACAGATCAGCTCGACGGTCAGGAGCGACATGCCCCACGGTCCGCCCTCGGAAAACAACTCGAACATAACGACAGATTTTTTAAATAATGCGGGACCATTCCCTTCCGCAAAGATAGGGGACAAAGCGGCCGGACGGCGCAAAAAGGGGGCGTCGAATCCCGTTGTCGGGCGGTAGAAACCCGCCGACCGGCCTCCGCGCCCCGATCCGTCCGGCGAAGGGCTTCCGCCGAAAGGAGATTTTACCTATATTTGTAAGGACGCAAAATCCCCGCCCGCACATGAAACGCCTCTTCCCGATCTGCTGGTGGCCCGGCGACGTCGGCTTCCTCGCCCTGCTGTTCGTCAGCCTGGGCCACCCCGCTCCGCGGGCGGTCGCCCTCGCCGTGCTCTTTCTGCCCGGCATGCTCTGCGCCCGCTATTTCCTGCCGCAACTCGCACCCGGCAGAGACCGGGAGCACATCCTCCATGCCGTCTGCCTCGCGCTGGCCGTTCTCTGCACCCAATACCTCTCGCTACTGCTCGGACTGGCCCTCGTGCTCGACGCCTCCCCGGACGAGGTTCCCCCGCTGCTGCTGAACCCCTTCTTCCTGCTGCTGGTCCTCTCGGCCCTCGTCACACCCGGAATGGCCATCGAGAAATACCTGGAACGCCGGCAGCCCTACGACACGACGATCCGCTTCGTCTCCGAGCGGCGGAAGGTCGCGCTCGATCCCGGCGAAATCCGTTACGTGGAGTCGAACGACAGCGAAGTGCGGATCCACACCGCCTCGGGCGAGATCTACCGCACCAAGACGCGCATCTCGCAGTGGGAGGCGCAGCTCGACGGCCGTTTTCTGCGCATCCACCGCTCCTACATAGTCAATACGGAGCGGATCGACCGCTACCTCCCCTCGTACGTCCTCATCGGCGACGAACGTATAGACATCTCCCGCAAATACAAGGAGGAGGTCCGCCGCCGGCTGGGCGACGCATAGAACGCCCCCCCGGACCGGGAGCCGCCGCCTACTCCTCCATCGCCGCGGCCACACGACGGATCGTCGGGAAGGCGTCGCGCAGATGCTCCTCGCGCTCGGCGGGAGCGCACCACGACACCCTTTCGATCCCCTCCTCGGTCTGGGGCGCCGGAGTGCCGGCTCCCGCCGGACGCAGCCGGAACCAGTGCGTGCGCTTGAGCTCCCAGCGCGCGGTCTTCGCGAACCAGTAGGCGTGCAGCGTCTCGCACAGGGGCCGTTCGACCCGCGCGGCGATGCCCGTCTCCTCGGCGATCTCGCGCTCGGCGCAGGCGGCGAGGCTCTCGCCCGCCTCGAGGTGTCCCTTGGGCAGGTCCCAGCGGCCGTTGCGGCGGATCATCAGCCACTCCCCGCGGTCGTTCACCACCACGCCCCCGGCCGCCTCGACCGGGACGAATCCGGCGGCGAAAGCCCCGAAGGCGGCCCCGGGATCGGCCGCGACGACCGAAACGGAGTTGTGCGTTTCGAGAATTTTGAGTATCTTGTCGCGGTTCGGGCCGCACTCCGCGGCCACGGGAAACCCCTCCGCATCGGATGCGGAGGAGACGAACCGGAGGGTCTTATCGGCGAAATAAACGGTAGGATTCATCGTTCGAACGGATCATAATTCGGAACAAAAATAGCAATAAATGGGAAAACCTTTACGCAAATGAAAAAAATCATCCTGACGATGGCTATTGCAGCTGCGGGGCTGGGCGCGTGCGACAAGCGGCCGCAACCCCTTACGATCGACAATGCGCTGACGGCCGAAGAGATCGCGGCCGGCGTGCTGACGCCCGAGGTCATGTGGAAGATGAGCCGCGCGGGCGGCGCATCGCTCTCGCCCGACGGACGGACGCTCCTCTACCAGCAGACCGACTATTCGATGGCCGAGAACCGCGGCGTGACGACGATCCGCGTCGAGGACCTCGCCACGAAGGCCGTCACCCCGCTCACGGACTTCTCGTCCAACAGCCTCTCCCCGCGCTGGAGCGCCGACGGAGGCAAAATCTACTTCCTCTCCGACCGCAGCGGTTCGATGCAGGTCTGGGAGATGGATGCCGCGGGCGGCAGCGTCCGCCAGCTCTCGGACTTCGACCGCGACGTGGAGGGCTTCGGCATCAGCCCCCGCGGCGACAAGGCGTGGTACGTGCAGCGCGTGCAGGTCGCCGCCCGCCGCTCGGCCGACATCCACAAGGACATGCCCGAATCCCGGGCGCGCATCTACGACGACCTGATGGTCCGCCACTGGGACTACTGGGACGAGGGCGAGCACATGCACCTGTTCGTGGGCGACTTCGGTCCCGAAGGGCTGCGCCCCGGCACAGACATCGTGGGCGCCGACGCGGCGTGGGACGTGCCGCTGGCCCCCTACTTCGACATGGCCGAAATCGCCTGGAACAACGCCGGGACGCAACTGGCCTACACCTGCAAGCCGCTGACGGGCACGGCCTACGCCGTCTCGACCGACTCGGACATCTTCGTTTACGACCTGGCCGACGGCAGAACGCACAACATCTGCAAGCCGTTCGACGGCAAAGCACGCTACAACGCCGCGGCCGGGCACAAGCCCGCCATGCCCGGCTACGACAAATACCCCGTCTGGTCGCCCGACGACCGGAAGATCGCCTTCCTCTCGCAGCGGCGGGCCGGCAACGAATCGGACAAGTCGCGCCTGTTCCTCTACGACTGCCGGACGCACGCGATGCAGGACCTCACCGAGGATTTCGACTACAACGCCATGAACGTCCTCTGGGAGGGGAACGACCGGCTGTGGTTCATCGCCCCGATCGAGGCCACGCACCAGATCTGCCGCATCGCCCCCGACGAGGGCGAGGTCGAGGTCGTGACGAAGGGCGACCACGACATCGCGGCCTTCACGATGGCCGGGGAGCAGATCGTGGCCGAGCTCTCGACCATCTCCTCCGCCGCGGAGTTCTACACGGTGAACCCCGCGGACGGTGCGCTGACGCAGATTTCGGAGATCAACCGGGCGATCTACGACCGGATCCGCATGGGCGAGGTGCGGAAACGGTGGGTCGAGACCACCGACGGCAAGCAGATGCTCACGTGGGTGATCCTGCCGCCCGACTTCGACCCGGCGAAGAAATACCCCACGCTGCTCTACTGTCAGGGCGGCCCGCAGAGCGTCGTGTCGAACGGCTGGAGCTATCGCTGGAACTATCAACTGATGGCCGCGCAGGGCTACGTCGTCGTGGCGCCGAACCGCCGCGGCCTGCCCTCGTTCGGCCAGGAGTGGCTCGACCAGATCTCGGGCGACTACTCGGGACAGAACATCCGCGACTACCTCTCGGCCATCGACGACGTGGCGCGCGAGCCGTGGGCCGACGAAACGCGCATGGGATGCGTCGGCGCCTCGTACGGCGGCTATTCGGTCTATTTCCTGGCCGGACACCACGACAAACGCTTCAAGGCCTTCATCGCCCACTGCGGCATCTTCGACTTCGACTCGATGTACGGCGAGACGGAGGAGCTGTGGTTCGTCAATAACGACTACGGAGGCTCCTACTGGGACAAGGAGAACCCCACGGCGATGCGCTCCTACGCCAACTCGCCCCACAAGTTCGCCGACCGCTGGGACACGCCCATCCTCATCATCACCGGCGAGCGCGACTACCGCATCCCCTACACGCAGTCGCTCGAAGCCTTCACGGCCGCCCGCGTGCGGGGCATCCCGGCACGGCTGGTCGAGTTCCGGGACGAGGCGCACCAGGTGTTCAAGCCCCAAAATTCGCTGGTCTGGAACCGCGAGTTCTTCGGCTGGCTCGACAAATACGTGAAGTGACCCTCCGGAACGCTCCGGAACGACGATCCGGCCCTGCCGCAGCGCGCTGCGGCAGGGCCGCCGCCGTAAAAAGGGCGCCGCCGCACCGGTCCCGCCGCGCGAGCCGCTGAAAAGAAGCCCCGCAAAGCGGCACGTTCGTGATGAAAAACCGCCGGTTCGTTGAATTTATTTCCGCGAACCGACACGCCTGCCTATTTTTGCAACATTCCTGATAAAAGACCTTTATGCGAACAAGCCTCCGGACTATCCTCGCCGCATGCTGCATCGCGGCGTCGGCAACCATCCTGCGGGCGCAGGAGTTGTCCGCCCCGGGCCTTCCGGCCGACACGGCACGCACATGTCCTCCCGCGGCGGCAACCGCCGCGACGGCCTCCGGCACACCGATCGCCGAACACCCGAAGACCATCAACGAGAAACGCCGCGAACGCGGGCTCACGGATCCCCGCAACCTCTTCGTCCCGAAGGGTCAGTGGGTCTTCGGCGGCACGGCCTCCTACTCGACACACACCAACGAGGGCTACCAGTTCCTCATCGTCGAAGGCATCGACTCGAAGGGCTACACGGTGCGTGTCAGTCCGATGATCGCCTACGCCCTGACCGACAACATGGCCCTCGGCGGCCGCTTCATCTACTCGCGCACGCTGCTCGAACTGGACAAGGCCGAGCTGCAACTGGGCGACGAAGGCTCCGACACGGACCTCAAGGCCAACAACTACTACTCGCTACGGCACAACTACTCGGTGGCCGCGATCTGGCGCCAGTACATCCCGCTGGGCCGCAACAAGCGGTTCGCGCTCTTCAACGAGACGCAGCTCTCCGTGGGCGGCACGCAGGCGCGCTTCACGAACGATTCGCCGGTCAAGGGAACCTACGAGACGGGCTATACCCTCTCGCTGGGCATCTCGCCGGGCATCGTCGCCTTCGCCACGAACAACATGGCCGTCGAAGTGAACGTCGGTGTCATGGGTATCAGCTACACCCACACCAAGCAGGTGCACAACCAGGTCACGGTGGGCAAACGCAATACGAGCATGATGAACTTCAAGGTCAATATCTTCTCGATCGGCCTGGGCATGGCTTTCTACCTCTAATACCGCGACGCACATGAAACACTTCATACTCACCGCACTTTCGACAGGCATCGCGCTGACGGCCGCCGCAGCGTCCGCGGAGAGCCTCCCCGCCGATTCGGCGCGCACGCACGCCTTCCGCCGGGAGGCCGCGGCAGCCTCCGTATCCGGCAGCGGCGCGAAGAGCCGCGGCCGGGAGCATTTCCTCCCGACGCGCCGGCGCATCGACCGGGAGATCGACAAGCTCAAGTTCGCCTACAAGGGCGAGGTCATCATGGGTCTCACGGCCTCCTACGGCACGCTCTCGAGCGACGACACGGACATCATGCTCATCGTGGACGGCATCGGCGCCGACGGTTCGGTGGCCACCGTCAAACCGTTCGTCGGCTACTTCTACCGCGACAACAACTGCGTGGGCGTGCGCTTCGGCTACCGCCACATGGGCGGCACGCTCGACAGCGGCAACTACGACTTCGGCGAGAGCAACGACCTGACCGGCGCGCTGCCGTACCTCGACCTGGCCAGCGACAACTATTCGTTCGGTATTTTCCACCGTTCCTATGCGGGTCTCGACCCGAAGGGACGCTTCGGGCTGTTCGCCGAATTCGAGCTCTCCATGTCCACCGGCTCCACGAACTTCGCCTACGAGTCGGGCGACCGGATCAAACGCACGTACAGCGACAACACGCAGTTCAAACTCGCGTTCAACCCCGGCGCGGCCGTCTATATCTTCCCCAACGTCTGCGCCACGCTCTCGTTCGGACTGGGCGGCATCCAGTACACCTCCGTCACGCAAAAGGACGCCGAGGGGCGCAAGATCGGCTCGCGCAAGGCATCGAACATGAAATTCAAACTCAACATCGCCGCCATCAACGTCGGCATGACGATCCACCTCTGGGACAAGAAAAAGAAATAGACCATGAATACCCGATACCTGAAAACGCTGCTCACGGCGGCGGCCGCCCTTCTGGGCTCGGCCTGCATCGAGAACGACGTGCCCTATCCCGTCGTCGAAATCAGCATCGCCGACATCGAAGGCGAGGGATTCACGGTCGGCGCGACCGATCCCGCGAACCGCACGATCACCCTCGCCCTCGACGAGCAGACCGATATACGGAAAGTACGCATCGACAAGGTGGACTACGACGTGACGATCCACAGCGTCCATGCCGACAAGGAGACGTTCATCCGCCAGATCGCCAGTTCGGTCGAGCTGGTCGGCACGCACGACATGCGCACGCCGCTCACCACGACTCTCTCGCTCTACCAGGATTACACATGGACCATCCGGGCCGAACAGCGCATCGCGCTCGATTTCCGGGTGAAGGGGCAGATCAAGGAGGCGGAAATCGACACGCAGGCCCGCACCGCGACGGCCTTCGTACCCGACGGCACCGACCTGGCCGCCGTGCGGATCGAAACGCTCAAGCTCGGGCCCGCGGAGGTCACGACCTACTCGCCCACGGTCGAGGAGCTTTCGGCCGCCGGATTCGCCGAGGAGCGGAAGGTGCGCGTCACCTGCCACGGAGAGACGGAAGAGTGGACGCTGCGCGTACAGGAGACCGACATCCGGATGGCCGTGCAGGAGATCGACCTCTGGAACAACACGGCGACCGTCACGGCCTTCCTCACAGAGGAGGAAGCGAAGAAAGCCGAGGTGCAGTACCGGTCCGAAGGCGCCGAAAGCTGGCAGACGGCCCGCAAGGAGGGTTATGCCGACGGCATTCTCCGCGCGATCGTCGAACCCGGATGGCAGGAGTCGCAGAACAAGAACGGACTGACCGTTTACACGATGGCTCCGGAACAGGGCATCTTCGCCGGCCACACCTACGAGCTGCGCCTGCTGGTCGGCGACGAGGAATACGGCATGATAACGCAGACGACAGCGGCCGGCCACACGATTCCCGACGGCGACCTGGAGGACGGCACGCTGAGCTGTTTCACGAAAGACAACGAGACCGAGGAGCAGGTGCGCTTCTGGGGCAGCGGCAACAATCTCTTCAAGCCCAAACTGTGCACGCAGGGCGAGTTCGGCGGTTCGAAATGCGCATACCTGCAAGCTTCGAAGACGCTGGGCATCCTCGCCTCGGGCAACTTCTTCTCGGGTCTGTTCCACTACGAGGGCATGAACGGCACCGTCAAGTTCGGACAGCCCTACGCCTGGGAGTCGCGGCCGCGTGCGATGAAGGTCCGCTATTACGCCCCGACGATCGGAACGGTGGACGTCGCCAAGTATCAAAACCCGGGAAATCTCGAAAAGGGAGATCAGGACATGTCGCGTATCATGGTAGCCATCGTCGATTGGAGCGACCGGCACGAAGTGACCTCCGGAGTGGGCCAACCCTCCGGCATGTGGGACCCCGAAGAGACGATGCAGACCGAAGAGGGAGCCATCATCGCCTACGGTTCGAAATTCATCGACGCGGCCTCCACCGGCGACGCGTGGATCGACCTCGAACTGCCTCTGTCGTTCTACGACACGGCGGCGAAACCGGGCGGCAAGATCTCGATCGTGATCTCCTGCTCGACGAGCGCCTACGGAGACTTCATGGTCGGCTGCTCGCAGAATCAGCTCTATCTCGACGACTTCGGATGGATCTACTGACGGGTGCAGGCGGAATTCCCGAGGTTCCGCCCCGCCCGTGAGGACGCCGCAGTGCGGATGCCTGTGCATCCGTGCCGCGGCGTCCTCATTTCCGACGGGTCCCCGGCGCCGATATGGCCGTCGCCGCACGCCTCCCCCGACAACCGCACGGGCCCGCGATTCTTCGGGACCGATGCGCCCCGGCAGCTCCCGGCAACTGCCGCCCACTCTCCCGGCGAGGCCCGACGAAAGTCGCCGTCCGGTACGCCTGCACCCCGCAAAAAAACGAATTCACCCCCGCCGCAATACATGCGGCAGGGGTGAATTTCCGTTTCGCGGAGACCTTTCGGACGGTCTCCCTCCGTATTTTCCGCCGAATCACCTCCGGGCGATGCGACAGTATGTATCATAGCGTCCGATGACGTCCTCCACGTAGGCGAGCGTCTGCCGGCCTCCGGTGAAGCGGCCGTAACGGACCGCCTCGCTCTCGTAGTATTCGGGCCGGGCCTTCAGCGTGAGATAGCGCGCCACCACTTCCCACGAATTCGGGTCTTCGCCGTGGAGCCGGGCCAGCCGCCGGGCATCGGTCACATGGCCGATGCCGCCGTTGTAGCAGGCCAGAAGAATACCCATCCGGTCCTTCTCGGAAATACCTTCCGGAAGGCGGAGCGTCGCCTCGATCTTCGAGAGCAGCTTGTTCGCCAGCCACACGTTGGTGGCGGGATCGGCCACCTCCTCGATCGGAATGTCGAACTGACGTGCCACCGAAGGCATGATCTGCATGAGGCCCTTCGCCCCGCGGCGCGACGTGACGTCGGGCGTGAACCGCGACTCGTGGTAGGCGATGGCCGACAGCAGCCGCCAGTCGTTGCCTTCCGGCTCGCTGATGTCGCGGATCAGGTTGTCGTAGGCCGAAATCACGCAGGTCCTCTCCTCGAGCAGGGCGTCCGTCGGAGAGAGCCCCGCCGCGGTTTCGCTCCGCAGCTCCTCATCCGTCACGGGGGAGCCGAAGCGGGCGTTGAAACCGTAAAATGTCGTCAAAACAGTCAGGAACGCAAATGTTAAAACAGTCTTTTTTAACATAAAAGGTTGTTTTGCGGGCAGTTCATACCGCGCAGAACAGTACGCTAATCATAGAATCCCCACGAAATACCGATCTTGAACATGCCCGGATTGAGCGGGTATCCGGCCGCCGAGAAATACTCGCCGTTGCCGAACAGCCCCTTGTTCACATGCTGGTATTTCAGAAAGATGCGCATTCGCTTCCACTTTCCCATGACGAAAGCGTCGAGATAGGGATAGTTCCCCACCTCCATCTCCCGCTGGTTGTAGTACACCGACAGAGCCGGATTGTAGGAGGGCGCATAATACCGCGTATTGAAGCGTCCGTCCAGTCCGATCTGCAGGCGCAGCACGTCGCGCACGACCCAGAACTCGTAGTAATACGAGAGGAAGGCGCTCAAAAGCGGAACGGGGATGACTTCCTGATCCGTACTCCACTGCAACAATACCCTGTTGTCCAGATGAAGTCCGCCTAAACGGAAATCCTTGCGGGCATACACACTCGTGAGGCTGACGCTTCCGTCGTGCTGGGCCACGTTCCCGTCCGGACCGTAATAGATCTTGTCGGACAGGACGCCCTGCCACGCCCCCGCCTCGAAAGCGTAGTCGGGGACCGAAAACTTCACCTCGAACCGAGTCTCATTCTCCTTGTTCAAAGGAGCGGACCATCTGTAATGGTTCGAGAACAGATTCTCCTGCCAGTAATTGGGCGAACGGCGGTCCATCGAGAACCGCCCCTCGAGAATCAGGGGGTGTCCGCGGAGATAACCCGTCAGCGCGAGGTGCGCGCCGATCTCGATATCCCCGCCTCTGTACCCGGACGGGTAGAACTTCAGGTTCGCATCCCATCCGACGTATTTCTTGATTTTGCCGCTGACGGCGCCGTAGGCGAAATAGCTCGTCTTATCGACCTTCGTATAGCCGCCCGTCAGGTAGTCTTTCAGCTCGAACTGCGAGTAGGTGTGCATGTCGATCCCCAGCCCCGCGTCGATCGTACCCACCACGCCGTTGCGGTCCCACGGCTGGGCCTGCACGAAAAACCGGTTCGAAATGACCCGCTCGTAGAGCGAATCGCGCGTCTGCTGCGGGTTGATGAACCAGTCGTCGTAGTAGTTGTGCTCGGCCGAAACGAATTCGCCGTTCTCGTCGCGGTGGTCCCGTTCGTCGGTGTAGGGCATGTTCAGGTCGGTATAAACCTTGCTCCACGAGCTGTACTCGAACGAATGGCCCACATAGACGGTCGAAAGGTTGGCCACCGAGAAGTCGCTCTCCGTGACGCGCTGCAACGGAATGGCGAAGGACTGCGTGACGAAGAAGGCGTTGTTGCGGTAAACATTCTTCGCCTCGGCGTCGGCCAGTTTCATCGGAATACCCGACGGCATCTCGAAAACGGTGTCCCGCAGGGCCCATACGCCGACCACGCCGCCGTTCTCCTGCTGTTCGATCTTGTTGTTGTAATAGGCCGCATGGACCGAGTAGCGCTTGCCCGTGTGGCTGAACGCCACGGCCAGATTGTGGTTCTTGGTCCGCGACCAGACATACTGTCCGCGGGTGCCGCGCGCCTTGTAATCGACATTGAACCCCGTCGTCGGCGAGATGTTCTGGGCGTGCATGATTTCGAAGTTCTCCTCCCGGAAACGCTTCTGTCCCGACTCCTCGTAGCTCATGCGGATCATGGGCTTCTTCGTGTTGTAGAAGTCCACGTTCTCCATATTGTAAGTATAGGCGTAATAGGGGCTCGCGAAGCTGAAGTCGAAATCCTGCGGGCGGCGGAAGTAGTTCAGCGGCAGCGAAGTCTGTCCCAGCGCACCCTGCGCGATGTCGCCCACGTCCTCGCGGAAGAACGGATAGTCGATCCTGTAATCGGTCAGCGTGGTGTCCAGCGGCATGACCGTCACGCGGTTGTACTCGCGGTTCACGTGCCACCGGAAGTTGTTGAGCGCACGGACCGAGTCGTCGAAGAAGTAGGATTCGAGCGGCTTGCGGATTTTGCGCTCCTTCTTGGTCGTATCCTGCTGCT
>ERZ827469.1752-NODE-1752-length-18399-cov-3.087276_pt1 | contig 18399 bp, 21 predicted proteins | sample MGYA00519917_ERZ827469 | MGnify/ENA primary metagenome ERZ827469 (study PRJEB31778, sample SAMEA3449314) | human gut metagenome | biome: human gut; feature: human-associated habitat; material: faeces | place: United Kingdom | collected 2010/2012 ... | reverse complement strand
AAGACGCCGATGGCGATTCCCAGCACTGTCAGAAAAGAACGGGAGCGCTGGCGGAAAATGTTGTTCCATGCACTTTTTAAGCTCTCCATAACCCCTCCTATCGGCTTAGCCGCACCAGCTCGCCGTCTTTGATTCCCGCACTGTTGTAAATGACCGGTTCCTCCGGCGCAATTCCACTGAGCACTTCGGTGGAGGTGGAAAACTCTTCTCCTGTCTCGATATCCCGCCGTTTGGCCCTGCTGTTTTCGTAAACGTAGACGTATTCCGTCCCGTTTTCGTCCTGCTGGATGGCCTCATAGGGCAAGAGGTTTACTTCCCTGGTCTCCTCCACCGGAATTTTCCCTTTAATGGTATAGCCGGATTTCAAAAGCCCGTAGGTGTTGTCGATGTTTACGGCCACATCGACAACAGTGTCGTAATTGAGCCCAGAAAACCGCTGGTAGGCCGTAGGGGCGACGCTGAGGACGGTTCCGGCAAAGATTCCGTTGTCCACGGCGCTGGCGGTAAAGAGGACTTCGCTTCCCTCTTCTATTTTGGCCGCATCCTTTTCACTGACGTAAAACCGTCCCCTCAGCTTATCGGTGGTGGAGACTACCGCTGCCGTCGACTTGGGAAGGGAAAGATTTCCTTCGGTTAGGGAAAGGTTTGTCACCGTCCCTGAAGCGGTGCTGACGATTTCGGTGGGAAAGGCGCCCGACTCCAGAAGCTTTTCCAAATCAAAATTTTCGATAGCCGCCTGCAGCTCCTGCGGAATCACATCAATGTATTGGGAGGCAAGCTTGGCGATAGCGTTTTTAGTAGCGTTTACATCAATGGTCGCCAGCACATCCCCCGCCTCCACCTTTTCCCCCACCTGAACCATCACCTGTTCCGGCACAATGGGCAGATTCAGGGAAATCTCTTTTTTCTTCTCTTCTTCCACCGTGCCGCTAACAGTGACGGTTTCAGTATAGGGCATTTGCTGCATTTTAACCGTCTGAACCTGCGGCACCAGTGCATCCGCCAGGACAGGCAACGATAAAAGGCCTGCTGTGACAAGCCCTGTAATAGTAATCAGCACCGCATATTTTTTCAACCCAATCCCTCCGCTTGATGTTTTTTCGACTGTATTAGTGTGTCTGCAAAACAAAAAATTATCACCGAATGCGGCTTAGTATTTTTATGAAAATTATCTGGTCAAAGAGAGGTATCCTAAAAATTGGAAAAAACGTCATTTACCCGCTGCTGCGCAAAATACCACGATCCAAAATGAAAGATTTTCGCAGCTCATTCGTATAAAACCGAAAAAATTCTGAACAATAACAGTAAATCAGAACAAAAAGAGGGGTTGTATGAATTTGGTTTCCTGCAGCAAAGACTGCGCCTATCAAAAAGACGGATACTGCTGCCTGACAGACACGGCGTATGTGAGCAACAGCAAGGTAGACGGCTGCTGCTATTACCGGAAGCTGTCAAATCCTCCAGCCGATGCGGCGCAGAAAAAGCCGGTGGAACGGATTTAGACCGTTCCACCGGCTTTTTCATACTATAAATTTGTCTGTCGCATAAGACCAAAGCAGTAAGGCCGCCCGCATATGAGGACATCACTCGATAAACCCGCCGCCCAAAACGATAGCGCCGTCGTACAAAACCGCCGACTGTCCTTTGGCGGGGGCCTTCTGGGGCTCGTCGAACACGACCCGGAGATTATCTCCCTCGGTGAACACCCCACAGGGAACCGGCGTGGCCCGGGAGCGGATTTTTACCTCCGCCTGAATGCCGTCATGGATACTCTCCGGATAAGTCATCGAAATCCCGGAAACCAGAATCTCCTTTTCGTAGGCGTCCTTTTCGTCCGCTAAATAAACCCGATTTGTAACGGGGTCTATTTTCTTGACGAACACCGGCCGCCCCAAAGCGATTCCCAATCGTTTCCGCTGTCCTACTGTGTAGTGGATAATCCCCTTGTGTTTGCCGCAGGGAACTCCCTCCGGCGAGATGAAATCGCCCGGGCCAGAAGCGCCGTACTTTTCTTCAATGTATCCGGCGTAGTCGTTGTCCGGGATGAAGCAGATCTCCTGGCTGTCCGGCTTCTGGGCGCAGCTGAGGCCGATCTCGGCGGCGATTTTTCGCACCTCGTCCTTTGGCAGTTCCGCCAAGGGGAAGATGAGCCGTGAAAGCTCCCGCTGGTGGAGCCGATAGAGCATATAAGACTGATCCCGGGCCGCAGAATCCCCTTTAGCAAGGTAGGTGAGGCCGTCTTTATGAATCAGCTTTGCGTAATGGCCAGTAGCCACAAAGTCGTAACCTTCCTCGTCCGCCGTGTCGATAAGGGCTTTGAATTTCACCAGAGGGTTGCAGACAATACAGGGGTTAGGAGTCCTGCCCTTCTGATATTCTGAAACAAAGTAGGAAACCACTTCCTTTTGAAATGGTTCTGACATATCTTTAACCACCAGCGGGATACCCTGTTCTTCCGCAGAACGCCGGGCGTCCTCCACCGTTTTTACATGGGCAGGGGACATTTTGAGGACCACCGCCCCCACCTCATAGCCCGCCTGCTTCAGCAGATGGACGCAAACCGAGCTGTCGACCCCGCCGCTCAGCGCCACTAATACTTTTTTCTTTTTCAATCCGGACACCTCTTGCAATTTGATAAAAAGCGGGGACGGTAAGGCTTCTTATCGTCCCCGCTTTCCGCTTTTAATGACAATGGCAGGCTTCACATTCCTCGATTTCCCCGACGATGGGCGTTGGATCAATACCCTGACGGCGGTAATAATCGGCGATGGCCGCCTTGATGGCCTGCTCCGCTAAAACCGAACAGTGGAGCTTCACCGCCGGCAAGCCGTCCAGCGCTTCGACAACCGCCTTGTTTGTGAGCTTCAGCGCCTCGCTCAAGGGCTGGCCCTTAATGAGATCGGTGGCCATAGAACTGGTGGCGATAGCCGCCCCACAGCCGAAGGTGAGAAACTTCACGTCTACGATCACATTGTTTTCTACCTTTATATACATCTTCATGATGTCGCCGCATTTCTGGTTTCCCACTTCGCCGACGCCGTTTGCATCCGGCAACTCACCTACATTGTGCGGGTTCGCAAAATGCTCCATTACCTTTGCGCTATACATCATAGGACATCTTCCTTTCTATCAAACCAAACCTTGTTCCTTCATTTCCTGCCACACCGGTGACATATCCCGGAGCCGCTCCACCACCTGTGGGATCACTTGAAGCGCATAGTCCACGTCTTCTTCGGTGTTGTATTTACCGAGGCTCAGCCGCAGCGAGCCGTGGGCGATGCCGTGCTCCAGCCCGATGGACAACAGCACATGGGACGGGTCGAGAGACCCGGATGTGCAGGCGGAGCCGGACGAACCGGCAATGTCGTTTAAGTCGAGAAGGAGCAAGAGCCCCTCTCCTTCGATTCCCTCAAAGGAAATGTTCACATTGGTGCAGAGCCGGTTTTCCCGGCCTCCGTTTAAGCGGGTGTGGGGGATTTTTAAGAGATTGTCGATGAGCTTGTCCCGCAAAACGGTGAGCTTCGCCGCCTTTTCTTCCAACCCGTCATGGGCGTCCTCCATGGCCACGCCTAAACCCACGATAGAGGCTAAATTCTCGGTGCCGCCCCGCTTGTTGCTTTCCTGTGCACCGCCGTCCATAAAGTTGTCGATAACGACTCCCTGGCGGATGTAAAGAGCGCCCACGCCCTTGGGAGCGTGGATTTTATGCCCTGAAAGAGACAGCATGTCGATGTTTTGAGCCTGCACATCGATGCGCACGTTGCCGATGGCCTGAACGGCGTCGGTATGGAACAGCACTTTCTTTTCCCGGCAGATCTTTCCGATTTTCGCAATGGGCTGAATGGTGCCGATTTCGTTGTTTGCGTACATGATGGTGACGAGGGCGGTATCCTCCCGGATAGCCTTCTCCACATCCGCGGGACTCACATAGCCTTCGCTGTCCACGGGAAGATAGGTGACTTCGAACCCTTCCTTTTCCAGCGACTGGCAGGTATGAAGCACCGCGTGGTGTTCAAACACCGAAGTGATGATGTGTTTCTTGCCCTTTTTGGCCAGCCGGCGGGCGGCTCCCTTGATGGCCCAGTTGTCTGATTCAGTGCCGCAGCCGGTAAAGAAAATTTCCCGCGGCTTGGCGTTTAAGGCTTTCGCCACCTTTTCCCTCGCCTCATCGATGGCAACATGGGCCTCCCGGCCGATTCGGTAAATACTGGACGGGTTGCCGTAATGCTCCGTCAAATACGGAACCATGGCTTCAAAAACGCGCTCCGAAACTTTTGTTGTCGCGCTGTTATCGAGATATACGAAACGATCCATTGTTTTCATTTCCTTTCTATGTGGGCGACAGCAAATGCAAATTGCTATCGGGAGGATTTTCCTTCTTTCGGGTTTATTATATACTAATTTAGTATATTTTTCAATAGCCCCTGCGGATAATTTATAAATTCGTAAAATCTGCCAAAAAATTATCCTTTGAACTTCTGACTTTCAGCCACTGCCATTTCATCGCAGCGTTCGTTTTCCGGGTGGCCTGCGTGGCCTTTGACCCATGTGTAGTGCATCTGATGTTTCTCCAATTCCTGGAGCAACTGTTCCCACAAATCAGGATTCAGAGCCTTGTCCTTTTTGTTGCGCATCCAGCCGTTTGCCTTCCATTTATAGACCCATTTTTGGGTGATGGCGTCGATGATATATTTGGAGTCGCTGATTAAGGTGACTTCGCAGGGATATTTGAGCGCCTTGAGTCCCTCGATGACCGCAGTGAGCTCCATTCGGTTATTGGTGGTATCGGCCTCTCCCCCGCAGAGTTCCCGGCGGCGTCCTTCGCACTCCAAAATCGCGCCCCAACCTCCCGGCCCGGGATTGCCGCTGCAAGCGCCGTCAGTATACAGGTTTACTTTTTTCATGTATGGAAAAATCCTTTCCCAAAAGGCAAACTACCTTTTAAAATGTCGCGTCAGATTGTCAAAAAAATCCTGCATGGCTTAGTATATACTATTTTTGTGAAAAATACAAGTTTTCCCGCATAAAATGGGGGTCTTTCCCATCTGCCCCAAAAAGAAAAGCAGGATGCAATACACATCCTGCTTTGTAAATCAAGGTCATTCTGGATTAGCCCGCCAGACAGAACTTCAAGATGAAGAAGGCAGCCAAGATCCAGGTGATAATGCTGGTCTCTTTGATTTTGCCGGTGCAGAGTTTGATCAGACAGTGAGAGATCAGACCAAATGCAATACCGTTGGCGATGGAGTAGGTCAGAGGCATCATGGCGACAGTGAGGAAGCCGGGAACAGCTTCGGACATGTCGTCGAATTCCATGTTCTTGAGCCCGCCGATCATCAAAGCGCCGACGAAAATCAGCGCGGGAGCGGTAGCACAGGAAGGAATCAAACCGATAAACGGCCCGAGAACCAGAGCAACCAGGAACAGCACGGCGGTCGTCAAAGAGGTCATACCGGTTTTACCGCCTTCGCCGATGCCGGCGCTGGATTCCACGTAAGTGGTAACGGTAGAAGTACCCAGCAGCGCGCCTGCAGTGGTCGCAATAGAGTCGCAGAGGAGGGCTTTTTTCATGCCAGGCATGTTGCCGTTTTCATCCAGAAGACCCGCTTTATCGGCGGTGCCCAGCAGGGTGCCGATGGTGTCGAACATATCAACGATGGAGAAGGAGAGAATCAGCACCAAAGCGGTAGCGATAGCGCCCCAAAGATTTTTGCCGCCGAAGAGGGCACCAAAGTTCAGTTTAAAGAAAGATGTGCTGATAAAGTCGGATGCCTGCTGGCCTAGGTGATAAGAAAACCCATCAGGCAGGGATGCGGCGCCGCTGAGATAAGCAATAAGGGTGCTGACAACGATACCGATAAGAATGGAACCTTTTACTTTCAGGGTATACAGGGCCGCAATGACAACGAGGCCGACAATGGCGACGATAGCACCAGTAACAGCAACTCTCGTATCAGGGTTAAGCAAAGTGGAGAAGTTCACTAAGCCCACCTGTGTGGAGGGATTGGCGACAACGATGCCAGCGTTCTGGAGACCCAGATAAGCGATAAACAGGCCGATACCGCCGGAGATAGCGATCTTGACATTTTTGGGAATCGCTCTGACGATGGCTTCCCGCAGGCCGATAACGGTGATGACGATAAACAAAAGTCCAGAGAGGAATACCAGAGCCAAAGCCGCCTGATACTGCTCAACAGGGGTCATTTCCGCGTTGCCGGACATAGCCACGATAGCGGGCATAACAGTGAAAGCAAAAAATGCGTTGAGGCCCATACCGGGAGCCTGTGCAAAAGGCATTTTCGCCAGCAACGCCATCAGGATGGTGCCGATGAACGAAGAAATACAGGTGGCGAAGAAAACGCCGTTTGCGATGGCCGGATCGCCGCCTCCGAGAATCTGCGGGTTGACGACCAGTATGTACGCCATGGTTACGAAGGTCGTGATACCGGCTACAATCTCAATGCGAGCCGTAGTGCCGTGTTCTTTCAATTTGAAAAACTTTTCCATTGAAATCCTCCTTATTTTTTACGGTCCCGTTCCGGTTTGCGTATTTCCCCTGAAAGTATTTACAAACCGTGAACACTCTTTAAAGTATAAAGGATGTGTAAAGAAAAATCAAGAGTTTACACATATTATCTTCCAAAAATCGTCATAAATATGAAATATCTGCCAAATATTTTGTACATTGTTGGGATGGCTTTGATAAGACTGTGCCTTCGCTTGTAATTTTCTTCTATTTCCTTTATAATAAATGGAAAAGGAGATGACCACGATGAACATTTGGCATGATATTTCTCCCGACAGGGTGAAGCCCAACTGCTTTGAAGCCTGCATTGAAATTGAAAAGGGCAGCAAAGTTAAGTACGAACTGGACAAGGAAACTGGCATGCTCAAGCTGGACCGCATCCTTTACACCTCCACCCACTATCCCGCTAGCTACGGCTTCATTCCCCGCACCTACGCTGACGACTTGGATCCTTTGGATGTGCTAGTGCTCTGCTCTGAACCCATTCGCCCCATGACGCTGGTAAAATGCTATGCCATCGGAGTCATGACCATGATCGACAGCGGCAAAAAAGACGAAAAAATCATCGCCATCCCTTTTGACGACCCCAACTATAACTGTTACCACGACATCAAGGAACTGCCGGAGCATATTTTCCAGGAGATGAAGCATTTCTTCACCGTCTACAAAATGCTGGAAAACAAGGATACCGCCGTCCAGGAGATAGAAGGCCCCGAAACAGCTGAGGAGGTCATCCAAAAGTCGCTGGACGCTTACATTGAAAAATTCTGCCGGTAACAAAAAGCCTCCGTCCAAAAGGACGAAGGCTTTTTCTGCATAAAACAAAATACGATTGTCCCTAGAGGTTGGAGGGACAATCGTATTTTCACACAAAAACGAAAACTTACGCTTTTGCAGTATTCACTTTTGCTGCAACCTGAGCTTTCTTTCTGGCCGCATTGTTTTTATGGATAATACCTTTTGCAGCGGACTGGTCGATGACTTTGCAGGCAACTTTTGCAACCGCTTCCTTATCGGCAGCGTTAGCAGCAACCGCAGCGTCAACCGCTTTCAGAGCAGCTTTCAGTTTACCTTTTGCCATTCTGTTCTGCAAAGTTTTAGTTTCGATGACTTTAACTCTTTTCTTTGCGGATTTAATGTTAGGCATATTGGCACCTCCTTCACATAAAGTCAGCCTGCTTTGTGCAGACTAACAAAGGACATTTGTGCAATCCTTTTGGATGCCACAGATTCCGCCATGACACTTTCGCATCAAGACACGTTGGCAGACTATGACAGCTTTACTATCATACCATTTCTTGCAAAAAAATGCAAGTGGTTTTTGAGAGAAATTCGTTTTGGCGGAAAGCTTCTCCATTTTTGATGAAAAAAAGGTGATTTTATGCTGAAAAATATACGTACCGACCTGGCGGTGGAATGCCTTACCGACACAGGCCCTTCCCTGCCCCAAGGCGTTCGCCGCGACACCGAAACCATTGGACAAACTCCGGTTACCAGGGTTGTCATAGAAACTGAACAGGCAGCCCAAGCCATCGGAAAACCAGTGGGAAAATATGTGACGGTGGAGACCACACCCTTTCACCGGTTTACGTCCGATTTCGAGAATCAGGTCAAAATCGTCGGCGACGAGATTAAAAATCTCTTGCCTGATGGGCCGGCGCTGGTGGTAGGCTTGGGCAACTCCGCCATTACCCCCGACGCCTTGGGCCCGGAGGTCATCAACCTTATCTTCGCCACCCGGCATCTGCAAAAGGATTTCGCCGCCATTTCCGGCTTCGAACATCTGCGGGGAGCTGCCGCCATCGCCCCCGGCGTCTTGGGCCAAACCGGCATCGAGACGGCCGAGATCATCTCTGCCATCGTGCGGGAGATAAAGCCCAGTGCGGTAGTCGTCATCGATGCTTTGGCCTCCCGGGAAATCGCCCGCCTGGGCGCGACGGTGCAGATTTCCGACACAGGAATCGCCCCCGGCTCTGGTGTTGCCAATCACCGAAAGGAGCTGACTGAAAAGTCCCTGGGTGTCCCGGTCATCGCGGTGGGCGTTCCCACCGTGGTGGACATGAATACCATCGCAGAGGACCTGTCCGATAGACAGCCGGTATCCCTCCCCGAAAAGGGAAAAAATATGATGGTGACGCCCCGGGAAATCGACACCATCATCGAAAATGCCGCCAAGACAGTGGCTTTTGGTATCAATCTGGCGCTCCAACCCAGCCTCTCGCTAAACGACATCATCTCTTTGGTGAACTAAAAGGGTCCGCTTCCTCGCCGGTCAGCAGGTAATAAACACTGACTTTGAGGATTTCCGCCAACTTCATCAGCTCATAGTCGGTGATAAAGCGCTGTCCCTGTTCGATACGACTTATGGACTGCTGTGAAAACTGGATTCCGCTCAATTCCAACTTTATGGCCAATTGTTCTTGGGACAGGTGTGCTTTTTCTCTGAGCAGCTTGATTTTGCCGCCTGATACATTCGATTTTCCACTGTAGAAATAAACTTTCATGGTTCCATTCCTTAGCGTAACAATAACTTTTTTATTCATGTTATCACAAAAAGAATATCATTATTACCCCAAAGATGACTAAGATTAAAATTTTTCGACGGAGGTGTAAAAATGGAACCGTTTAAAATGAACAGGAACGATAAAAAATTGAGTACACATGTACTGCGGACCTTCAGCTTGCCGCCGGAAGACGACAAAAAAATCTTGGAAATCAGCAAACAAAAAGATATTTCCATCAGCCGTATCATCCGGGAATGCGTCCATTATGCTCTCAAGCATTATTCGGAGTAAATTTTTCCGAATCATTATATATGGAAAGAGACACCGCGACTTGCAGCGTCTCTTTATTTTTATTTTTTTGGATGGCAATTGCCGCTCATGGGGCAGGAACCGCAGCTGCAGCCGCAGGAGGATTTTCCTTTCTTTTTATTGCGGAACATCATAACAAGAATAAGTATGACAACCGCAAGTAAAATCACACTGAGCACAATCGTCGCCAGATTTGCTGAAAGCCATGAAAGCATCGTACATCCCTCCTACTAAATCTGTTAATAAACGGACAACTAACGAATCCGTACCTTTTCGGTCAGCTTGGTCGCTTCCTTATAAGGCTTAAAGAGCATATAGATGATGCCAGCCAGCGCCGCAATTGCAAAGATCAGGCCGATTACGTTGACATGACCGGTGAACAAGCCTCCGAACTGGTTGATCATCAGGGCAATCACATAGGCAAAGCCGCACTGATAACCGATGGCGAACCAGGTCCACTTGGCGTTGTTCATCTCGCGTTTGATGGCGCCGATCGCCGCGAAGCAGGGAGCACACAGCAGGTTGAAGACCAGGAAGGAATAACCGGTGATTCCTGTAAAGGTCTGTGCAAGCGTGGTGTATACATTTCCGCTGGCACCATAAAGGATACCCATGGTACCGACGATGTTTTCCTTGGCGACCAAACCGGTAATAGAGGCGACTGCCGCTTCCCAGGTACCCCAGCCAAGAGGGGCAAAGATCCAGGCAATCCCATTACCGATGGCTGCAAGGATGGACATGTCAAGCTCATCTTCAGCCAGCATGCGGAAGCCGTCCGGCGTAAAGCCAAAGAAGGTAAGGAACCAGATGACAATGGTGGAGAGTAGAATGATGGTACCGGCCTTCTTGATGAAGCTCCAGCCCCGTTCCCACATGCTGCGCAGAACGTTGCTGACAGTGGGCAGGTGATAGGCGGGCAGCTCCATAACAAAAGGGGCGGGCTCGCCGGCAAACATTTTGGTTTTCTTTAGCATGATGCCGGAGATGACAATGGCCGCCATTCCGATAAAGTAGGCAGAAGTCGCGACCCAGGCGGAACCGCCGAAAATCGCGCCCGCGATCATCGCAATAAAGGGAACCTTCGCGCCACAGGGAATAAAGGTCGTCGTCATAATCGTCATGCGGCGGTCACGCTCATTTTCAATGGTACGGGAAGCCATAACGCCGGGGATACCGCAGCCAGTGCCGATGAGCATCGGAATGAAGCTCTTTCCGGAAAGGCCAAATTTGCGGAACACGCGGTCCAGCACAAAGGCGATACGGGCCATGTAACCACAGGCTTCCACAAAAGCCAGCAACAAAAACAGCACCAACATCTGGGGCACAAAGCCGAGCACCGCGCCAACACCGGCAACAATACCATCTAAAATCAGTCCGCTCAGCCACTCAGCAGCGCCGACAGCTTCCAGTCCATTTCCAATCAAGACAGGAAGGCCGGGGACCCAAATACCGTAAGTCGAAGTATCCGGCGCACCGTAGTTTTCCTTGTATTCAGTGTTCAGATATTGCCCCACAGCAGCCTCCAAATCCGCTTTTGTAGTGTCGGGGACTTCCTCAACGGCCAAAGTTTCCTCGTCTTCCAGCTCATAGGTCACATTGGCATCGTCCGGGGTGAGCGCCACCAGTTCATTCAGTGCAGCCTGGGCAGCAGTCTCGTCATACTCCTCGCTTTCCATGTCCAGAGCCGACGCGATTTCCTCGTTGCCGTACTCGTCGACGAAAGCACTGATAATTTGGTCGCTGTCGCCGTAAGTTTCAGCGGCCTCTTCATACTGGGAGGTACCGATGCCGAACAGATGCCAGCCGTCGCCGAACAGTCCGTCATTGGCCCAGTCAGTTGCAGCAGTACCAACCGTAACCATCGAGATGTAATAGATGAGGAACATAACCGCCGCAAAAATGGGAAGTCCCAGCCACCGGTTGGTGACCACCTTGTCAATTTTATCGGAGGTGGACAGCTTTCCGGCCGCCTTTTTCTTGTAGCAGCCCTTCATCAGGGAAGCGATGTAGACGTACCGTTCGTTGGTGATGATGCTTTCCGCATCGTCGTCACACTCCTCTTCCGCAGCCTTGATGTCTTCCTCGATATGGTTCAGGATGTCCTTTTGCAGATTGAGCTGTGCCAGCACCTTGTCGTCCCGCTCAAAAATCTTGATAGCGTACCAGCGCTGCTGCTCAGCGGGCATGTTATGTACCGCCGCTTCTTCGATGTGAGCCAAAGCGTGCTCGACGACGCCTGAGAAGGTGTGCATCGGCACGGTTTTGCCCCGGTTGGCAGCCTCGATAGCCGCTTCCGCCGCCTCCATGATGCCGGTGCCCTTTAAGGCGGAAATCTCTACAATTTTGCAGCCCAGTTCCCGGGAAAGTTCCTCAACGTTGATTTTATCGCCGTTTTTCTTGACCACGTCCATCATGTTGATGGCGATGACGACAGGAATTCCCAATTCCGTCAGCTGGGTGGTCAGGTAAAGGTTTCTCTCTAAGTTCGTTCCGTCCACAATGTTTAAAATCGCGTCCGGCCGTTCGCCGATGAGATAGTTACGCGCGACCACTTCCTCCAGGGTATACGGAGAAAGGGAGTAAATGCCCGGCAGGTCGGTGATGGTGACGCCGTCGTGCTTTTTCAGCTTTCCTTCCTTTTTTTCCACCGTAACGCCCGGCCAGTTTCCCACAAACTGGTTGGAACCGGTAAGCGCGTTGAACAGAGTGGTTTTTCCGCTGTTCGGGTTGCCCGCAAGAGCAATTCGTAAGTCCATAACCTATATTCCTCTCTTTCATGATTAGCGTCCGCTAACCTACTGTTGAAAAAATATGGGGTCTCCCCCGCTGTCCGATGCTATTTTACCTCGATCATGTCCGCGTCCGCTTTGCGGATGGACAGCTCGTATCCGCGGACCGTCACTTCCACCGGATCCCCCAAGGGAGCGACTTTTCGGATATGTACCTCAACGCCCTTGGTCAGTCCCATATCCATGATACGGCGCTTGACCGCACCCTCACCGTGAAGCTTGACGACCGTTACCGTATCGCCGACCTTTGCCTGCCTGAGTGTGTTCATTTATGGTTCCTCCTCAAATAAATTTACCATGACAAATCAAACCATGATTTTCTGCGCCATTTCCTTGCTGATAGCCACACGGGCTTCCTTTACGTTGACGATAATATTCCCCCCCATGGCGGTGATGACGGTGACGTTTCCGCCCGCTACGAATCCCAGATTCTCCAGGTGTTTTTTTACCTCCGGATTCCCACCGACCTTTTTGATCATGTTTTCTTCCCCGACGTTTGCAAGAGTAAGCGGCATCATGATTCATCCTTCCTTACACAAGGTATTCAATTAGCATCTGCTAACTATAAGCTCGAAAATTAGGTTAGCTCCTGCTAACCTAATTAAAGAGTACTCCATATTTTTCATGTTGTCAAGAACTTTTAGAAAATACCTTTCAATTTGTTAAAATTTCAGCAAATTACAAGTTCAGTTAGCCTCAGCTAACAAATTTCTTGTGCAAACCGACCATAAATTTCCTCACGGCCAATTTCCCGCGAATGCCGCCCGCCATTCGCGGCTTGCGAAATGAAACCTTTTATGCTATTCTGTTGGTATATAATTTGGTTGGAGGAGGTTCTTTCATGCATTTGCAGGAATCGGGAGAGATGTATCTTGAGACCATATTGATATTGTCCAAAAAGAATAACGGTGTCCGCTCCATCGACGTAGGCGAATACATGGGCTTTTCCAAGCCCAGCGTCAGCCGCGCTGTAGGGCTTTTAAAAAACGGCGGTTACATTGCGGTGGACGCCGGCGGCTTCCTTTCGCTGACTGATTCTGGAAAAGCAATCGCCGAAAAAATATATGAGCGTCACACTATGCTGACCCAGTTTTTGATGCGCCTTGGAGTAGATGAAAAGACCGCCTCTGAGGACGCCTGCAAAATGGAACACTACATCAGTGATACGTCTTTTGAAGCAATCAAGAACCACGCGCTTGGCCGCAGAGAATAACATCATGCTCTATGGAACATTGTAACGGATGTAAGCAGAAGCACATGGCTTGAAACCAATTTGTTTTGGGCCATGTGCTTTGGAATTTGTTTGCCGTCCCATTATAAAATACTTGTGCAAAAACTCATTTATTAGCGGTAAAAACGCTTTTTTAACGGGCAAAATACCGTTACTTCCTTTAAAAACCAACCAGGAAATTTATATGCGATAGAGAACACAGTCAATGCTTTTACGCATAAAAATCACGGAAAGGCTGGTAACAACATGGCCCCCAAAAAAAGTACTGCTTTACAGAAAATCCTATCATGCCGGATCAAGGAACCCTATCTTTGCATCGCTTTGATCGTTGTATTCCTGTTCCTGCTGATCCCGTTATTGCTGATTGCGCAATACGCCGTCCCCTGCGCGGACGATTTTAACTACGGGGTGCTCACGCATCGGGCCTGGGAAACGGAACATTCCATTTCTTCTGTGCTGGCGGCGGCCGGTGCGCAGGTAGCTGACTCTTATCAACAGTGGCAGGGCACCTTTGCCGCAATTTTTTTAATGGCATTGCAGCCCGCTGTCTTTGGCGAACAATACTACGTCTTCGGTCCCGTTCTCATGTATGCGGTTTTCATCTGCGGAACTTTCTTTTTCTGCTGGGCCCTGTTTCGGAAATTTTTTGGCGCGGGCAAGTGTCAGTTCCTGATTTTGTCGGTGGTGTGGACAAGTCTTTGCCTGCAAATGCCGCCCAGCGCCCTGGAGGGCTTTTACTGGTTCAACGGCTCTGTATTTTATACTTTTTTCTTTTCGATTTCTCTGTTTTTTTATGGACTGGTCATTTTGTATCTTCAATCTGATTCTCAGAAGAAAAAAACCGTCTATTTTATTCTGCTTTGCTTTCTCGCTATATTGATCGGGGGAAGCAATTACACCACGTCTTTGCTCACCTTTGTCATTCTTCTCTCCCTCTCCCTGATTCTCTTTTTCTCCAAACACAAAGATCGGAAAACCTTCTTGGTGCTCTTAGGGATTTTGACCGCGGCCTTTCTCCTCAACATGGCAGCTCCCGGGAACGCTGTGCGGCAAAGCCGTTTTCCCTCCCACCCGTCGCTGCTGAAGGCGGTGTGGATGGCGATATGTTTCGCCATAGACAGGGCGAATCTCTGGCTGTCCATATCGATGATTCTGGTTCTCGCCATTTTGGCCCCGGTTTTTTGGAGGATCGCGTCCAATACGGCGTTTTCTTTTCGCTACCCTTTGCTCATGGGTATTGTTTCCAGCGGCCTCTACGCATTGCAATTCTGTCCGCCAGCCTACGCCATGGGGACAAAAGGACCGGACCGCCTGCAAAATATCATATTTTTCTCTTTCATTTTTTTGTTGCTCTTCAACTGGTTTTATGTCATCGGGTGGATCTGTAAAAAATTACCTGCCTTGACCGGAGAAGACTCTATTTTGTCAAAAATCCGGGGGCAGAAACAAGGATACTCTTCCACCATTATGCTTGGACTGACGGCATTGTTCCTATTAAGCTGCTACGCCATCTCTTTTCCGGTTCCTTTTACCAGCAAAAGCGCTGCCGCTTCCCTCATATCGGGAGAGGCACAACAGTATCATCAGGAGGCTCAGGAGCGGTTTGCGATCCTAAATGACAAAAGTGTAACAGAAGCCTATCTAAAACCTTATTCTGTCTGGCCCTATGTTCTGTGTTCCGACGATGAGTCCGACGATCCGACCTACTGGCGCAACCAGTCCCTTGCAGAATATTACGGAAAGTCTGCGGTAGCCTTGACAGAACCCTCTCCTTTAGCCGAGGAGACTGCAGAAAAATATTGAACCATCGGCAAATAACAAGGCTGTTTCCTATACGGACCTCATCCGCCTCATAGAATTGGGAATCTGGGAAACGCCGCCGAAGTACAAAACTGCACTTCGATACTGTCAAAGCAGTCACCTCACTCATTTTCACGGCATAGAATATTTATCTGTGACAGAGTGGATTCATAATGGTCGCTTCGCTGTATGTAAATCAGAACTGATTACAAAAAAGACAGAGGAGAAGTCAACTCGACTTCTCCTCTGTCCTAATTTTGGCTACAAATACGTTTTGTTTTCATTTATGCCTTTTTCCGTGGATTAGCAGGTGATCTCTATATGTATAGATCATTTTTATGTGAGCTTCATTCCGTCCTTGAAAGCATCGCCCACACGGTTTCCTAACTCGTAATACCCGTGATGCACGGTATCGTAAGTAATAGGGCGGAACTTACCAAGGTCTATTTCTCCGTCTTCACCGAGAATACTTTCATCTGCGCTGACATTCTTTATTTCACCGATAAACTTGCTGCCATCAATGACCTGCTTCAATACACATTCCAGCACAAGCGGCAGTTCGTTGATTATAGGTGCATTGACAAATTCACTTTTTATTGTTGTAAATCCTGCTTTTTCCATTTTATCCGGTTCATCGTTTGCGGAAACAACGCCTACATAATCGCAGGAAATCATATGTGCTGTATCTGCAACGCTTACGGTAAAAGCTTTGGTTTTCATAATGTTATCTGTGGTCTTATGACTGCCGAGATCAATCATGATCTCATTCATTCCTACAATACCGCCCCATGCGGCATTCATGGCGTTTGCTTTTCCGTTTTCATCGTAAGTACCGATAATCATAACAGGCTGGGGATACAAAAACGGTTTTGCTCCGAAATTCTTTCTCATAGTTATCCTCCCAAGTGAAACAATTGAACGTTTGATTTTAACGAATAAAATTGGTTCTTTGGAATGCTTCTTTTTCCGGTAGTCCGTACTTTTCTTTGCCGAGCGCAATGCTTTTCATCAAAAACGCCATGTTTCTTGCCAGCGTCCGCATTCCCTGTAAGCCTTCTGCGTCCTGCTCGGCTTCACCGATCTCTCGGCCGTGGATGCTGTTCCAATACTGTCCGGAGGCTACCGGCATACCGGAAATCGTAAAAAACTTATTGAGTTCGTCAAAGGTGGAGGATAATCCACCCCTGCGTGCCGCCACAACAGCAGCTCCGACTTTCATCGTTTTATCAAATGATGTACTGAAAAATAAACGAGTAAGAAATGCCACCAGCGTCGCATTGGCGGAAGCATAGTATACGGGGCTTCCCACTACAAGGCCATCGCACGCTTCAAATTTCGGTGCAATCTCATTCACCATATCGTCGAATACACACTTGCCGCTTTTCGCGCAGGCTCGGCAGGCAATGCAGCCTCGGATATCTTTATTACCGATATGCACGATTTCCGTTTCGATATTTTCCTCTGCAAAGATTTTTTCCATCTCGTGCAGAGCGATATAGGTATTGCCCTTGGCGTGAGGACTTCCGTTAATCAATAAAACTTTCACGGGTTATGTTCCTTTCCGTTAAAGATGATGCCGTGAAAATACCGCCAATATCCCGCAGCATTTTCACGGCGTTCTGACTATTTATTCGTGTATTTTCATGTTGTGCAGCATCTTGACAAAATTCGGATCAAAATGGTTGACGATCTCGCTGTGCCCAATGTCCAGCTTAGCGATTTCTGCCATATCTGCATCGCTGAGCGTAAAGTCCCAAATATCCATGTTCTGTTCCATTCGGTTTTTGTGAACCGATTTCGGAATTACCACTACGCCGCGCTGTACGTTCCAGCGCAGTGCAACCTGCGCGGCTGTTTTACCGTATTTCTCACCGATGGCCGTTAAGACAGGATGGATGAAAATGCCGTGACCTCCCTCAGCAAACGGCCCCCACGCCTCCGGTACGATTTCATATTCCTTCATCAGTTTCAGTGCATCTGCCTGCTGGAAGAAAGGATGCAGTTCAATCTGATTGACGGCAGGTATAATTTCAACTGTTTCACAGATATCAGCCAGTACATGGGGATAGCAGTTGCAAACGCCGATGGCACGGATAACCCCTTCTTTATAGAGTTCCTCCATTGCACGCCATGCACCCATATAATCGCCCATCGGCTGATGAATCAGATACAGGTCGAGGTATTCAAGGCCCAACTTTTTCATGGAAACTTCAAACGCTTTCTTTGCGCCCTCATAGCTTGCGTCCTGAACCCACAGCTTGGTGGTAACGAATAAATCACTTCTCTTTACGCCGCTTTTTTGAATTGCAGCGCCTACCGCTTCTTCGTTCATATAGGCCGCTGCAGTATCAATCAAGCGGTATCCGCTTCCGATAGCATCCAGAACAGCCTGTTCACACTGTTCCGGATCGGGAACCTGAAATACGCCGAAGCCCTCCATTGGCATTTTAATTCCGTTGTTTAATGTAATATACTCCATGACAGTTCCTCCATTTTAAAGTTCTTGGCATTATTTTAACCGATTTTTTCTTCAAACAGAAGTCTCTGTTCGTTCCCTAATTATAACCCGAAGGTTTATACTAATTATTCTGGGAAAAGCACAGGCTCGTTATATGCTGTTTGTTTGCTTTTCCATCCTATCACTTTATTTTCTTCTTTGTATTTTCGAGCCGCCGAATACTTACTGATTCAGATTTAATTCTGCGACCCAGTCACGGATCATTTTTTCGGAAGCACCGGAGGAGAAGCGACGACCTTCCTTCCAATCACCTGTACCTGCCATTTCTTCAAGGAGCGTGCCGCTTTCTCCCATACCGGAGGAGGCAGAGGTTGCAAACGGAATCACGGTTTTACCGGAAAAATCATTCCCTTTTACAAAATTATCAACCGGCCAGGCTGCGATTCCCCACCAGATTGGATAGCCAATAAACACGGTATCATAGGAATCCCAGTCAGCTACTTCGGTGGTTTCTAAAGGTACGTTCCTCAGCGACTCATCATCATGTTCACGACTCACACGGCTATCGCTGTTTGTCCAGTTTAAATCTGCATCCGTATAAGGCTCCACAGGCTCAATTTCAAACAGATCTGCACCGGCGGCTTCAGCAATATCTTTCGCAGCACGCTCTGTGTTCCCGGATGCTGAATAGTAAACCACCAGTGTTTTTCCGCCTGCTGCGTCTGTCGGGGCAGAGGAATCGGACGGTTCGGACGCATTGTTTTCAGAAGTCTGTGATTCTC
>ERZ827469.1743-NODE-1743-length-18522-cov-3.333947_pt1 | contig 18522 bp, 18 predicted proteins | sample MGYA00519917_ERZ827469 | MGnify/ENA primary metagenome ERZ827469 (study PRJEB31778, sample SAMEA3449314) | human gut metagenome | biome: human gut; feature: human-associated habitat; material: faeces | place: United Kingdom | collected 2010/2012 ... | reverse complement strand
GGTCAAATTCTCCAAGTGCTGCACGCCTGTCCCCGGCGACGAGATCGTCGGCTACGCCTACGCGGGCCCTTTCGTGGGTCGTGCGGCCTACAGCCGCTCGTGCGAATTGAGCATCTATCTCGCACGCGATGCCAGGGGCGAAGGCCGCGGCCGCGCTCTTTACGAGGAGCTGGAGAGAAGGCTCACCGCTGAAGGCATTCTTAACCTTTACGCCTGCATAGCCAGCCCCATCGCGGAGGACGAATACCTCACGCACGACAGCGAGCGATTCCACACCCACCTCGGCTTCAAGAAGGTCGGGCACTTCCACCAGTGCGGCTACAAGTTCGGACGCTGGTACGACATGATCTGGATGGAGAAGATCATCGGCAAGCACATCTAACCTGGTCGCAGTCCGGCCATATGGATGAGCGCGTCCCGCAGGCTCCACGCGCACGATGCCGCGTACGCCTACCTGGTCGAGGCCTGGCGATGTGAGCCTTTTGCCATCCACCAGGCATGATTTTGGTCGAGAATCGGCGTTATGAGCGATCAGGGGGTCTTCAGGACGAGCTCCTCCGCCCGAATCGCTCACAGCGCGCCTTCAGCGGCCACGGCAAGGCTCATATCGCGGCATTTCGACCAGGCCGATGTTTCGCCCATCCACATCCCGGAACGCATGAACCATGCAGCAATTCTGCAGCTCCCTAGATTTGCGCTCTACCAGATGCGAACGCTCTCGGCGAACCCGCGAAGTCCATTGAGAGGCACGTGATCGCTTCCAGCAGCGGCCTTCCCATCAGCTGCTTTCATACGACCCGACTCCGTTTTCCGAGCGCGAGATCGTGGATCCGTTCACCTACGGCGGCTCTTGTTGGTAATAGGCGAGCCACTTGGCAACCCATGGTTTGTTCCATACCCTGCGGTAAAATGCTGTTCTAACACCTCGACCATCCAGGAGCATCAATTGCCTAAGACGCTGAACTCGCTCATGAAGCATCTACGCGACAGCGGTATCGACATCAACGGCTCAACGCAGAAGCGCCGGCTCAAGAATATCGGCTACTACCACGGTTACAAGGGCTACCGTTTCGCTGGCAACGCTGCAAACAGACTTCCACTTACGGACTTCTCGCAGGTAGCCGCCCTCTACGACTTCGATACGCAACTTAAGGCGCTGTTCTACCCGCGTGTCATGTCAATCGAAACCGCGCTCAAGAACTACACTTTGGAGGCCGTGATCAAGGACGCAAGGTCCGGTGTCTTTGAGGACATCTGGCGAAAGAGCCTCACTGATTATCGTAGCTACACGGGAAGAGCCTACAAGAACGCATGGGACAGGCGGCAGCGGTTAGCTGAACGCCGGACCGGTTTGCGACCGGCGTTCAGCCCCGTTTCGTCGTGTTCCGTGTTTCGATGCTTGCACTATACGCCGCAATTTCGCAATTGTGCAATAAGCAAACTAGCATCTTCACAATTCGTTCGCAATTGCGAAACAGCAACGATTGCGATACAATACGCACGCGATATATACGGGTTGAAAAGGGGGTTTGACGTGGGGTTTTACGATATTCTAAAACGCATAGCAGATGATGAGGGTGTGCCGCTCACGTCCATAGGTCCTAAAATCGGCAAAGGCCCGAGCTACGTTAACGGAGGCGCGACGCGCGGCTCCGATCCGTCCACGTCTAACGCGGCCGCGATGCTGTCCGCGTGCGGTTGGACGCTAGCAGCGATCCCGTCCGACGCGGTACCGCCCGACGCGCTAGTGATCGAGCCGCCGGCGCGGGACCTCGAGGCCGAGCAACGCCGCGCGCTCGAGCGACGGCGCGAGCAATTGCGGCGCGAGCTAGCGGAAACGGATAAACTACTAGGTTGATGCAACAAAAAAGCCCGCGTGATGCGGGCTTGTTCGTGTTACTTGCCGTTTCGCGTCATATCCTCGCGAATTAGGCGCTTGAGATACGCGGCACGGTTGGGCTGGCTCTCCAGCCACTCGATCAAGTCGGCGTCGGTGTTCTTGTTGAGGTTGAAGCCGACGGGTTTAACGTTGTCTTTTCGGTACCGCTTCCACGCTTCGGAATTGCCCGCCATTGCCGCATCTCCTATCTTGTGTTAGAATGGGTTGCGGGCGGTCGCCGGTGCATCGGCGGCTACCTCAAGGGAATAGGTGAAGTGTGAGGAGCCGCTATGCGCTAGGCGCTGGCGGCTCTCTTGCTATTCGCGCCTACATTGAAGCACGATCCCGATAATTCCGACAATGAGAATTCCGAGTTGTAAGAGTTCCGGCCAAGTTACCATAAGCAACCCCCTTAAACATCTAAGAGGTAGCCTATGACCGCCCGCGTTTATTAATATAATTGGTGTTTCACCATAAGTCAAGAACTATTTTCAAGATTTTTTTAAGCCGCTTACGAGCGGCTTTTTTCATGCCGTGGCGCGTGTCGTGCGCTCGTGGCGGCTGAACGCCGGACCGGTTTGCGACCGGCGTTCAGCCGGGAAACGCGATTATGGGCGCGAGCACGAACGGCCACGCCCAATCGATGAAGCCGGTCAGCTTCAAGCCGATGAGCATGAGCTGCAAGCCGATCATGAATAAGTCGAACGCGCCGACGCCGGGCTTTCCCATGCTGTTTCACTCCTTAAAAACAAGAAACCGCCCGGTGGCGGTCTGCCGACGTATGGTCGGGGCGGCGGGATTCGAACCCGCACGGGCGATGCCCTCGGCGTTCTGAGCGCCGCGCGTCTGCCTTTCCGCCACGCCCCGGATGTGGTACGATTGTATCGAGCGAATTCGTTCAAACAAACGCCGGAGGCCGCCTTGGTAATTGAGCCGGGGAAAGGAGCGCCGGCGTTTGTGTTTCTAGACCAACTCTTCGCTCCCATCCGCATATAGTTGAACGCCGGTCGTAAACCGGTCCGGGGTTCAACTCTCACGACGTACCTTATCGAGAACAAGGACGCGGCCGACAAGATCGTCGAGCAGGTGCTCATCAACAAGCGTTCGCGCGAGAACGCTGAGAAAACCCGTCAAAGCATCAAGACGAACCTGCAGCAGAAAACCGATATGGCCAACCGCGTGCAGAAGTTCGTCGACTGCCGCTCGAAGGACAAGAGCCGTCGTGAGGTCTACATCGTAGAGGGCGACTCGGCGGCGGGCGCCATCCGCACCTCGCGCGACGCCGAGTTCCAAGTTGAACGCCGGTCGTAAACCGGTCCGGGGTTCAACCTATGCGTTTTACGTGGGAATATAGTATATTCCTCCTTGGTTCGACCGTCGAATGAGGAGGGCTTATGGCGTTTCGCATTGTATCGATCGAGCACTCGTCTGAGCTTCATGTGGCTAATGGTCAGTTGCGTGTTGTTCGCGAGGATGCGGAGTGCACTATCCCGCTTTCGGATATCATCATGGTCGTTTGTATGGGCGCGAACATTCGCATCTCTACCATGGCGCTTGGACTTCTTGCGGAAAGCTCTATTATGGTTTTGATACTTGGTCGCAACCATATGCCGCAGTCCATGGTCGTCCCCATGGTCTCGAACGCCCGTCAAGCCAAAGTGACCGCTGCACAAGTGGCCATGACGCGTAGGCTTCGCGATGAAATATGGCAGCGCATCGTCAAGCAGAAAATCTTGAACCAGGCCCGCGCTCTGGCTATTGCCGGCCTCGACGGAGCGGAGGCCGTTTCCGTCTACGCGCGCTGCGTTTTGCCGGGCGATAAGGGCAATGCTGAAGGTGCTGCTGCACGCGAGTACTTCCAATGCCTGCACCCCGGCCTCAACCGTCGATGCGACGATCCTTTCAACAGCGCCTTGAATTACGGTTATGCGATCGTTCGCGCGTTGGTGGCGCGTGCGCTGGTGATCACGGGTTTCATTCCCGCCATCGGGATTCACCATCGCAGCCAGCTGAACGCGTTTAATTTGGCGGACGATCTGATAGAGCCTTTTCGGCCCGTCGTCGATCTGGTGGCACGTCAGCATGTCGATGGCAGTTTGAAGCTCTCGGCGGTGCAGCGAAGCGAGATACGAAAAGTCGCCTTCTCGGGGGTTTCGCTCGGCGGGCGTATCGTGAGTCTCGCCGATGCGGTGGAAGCCTCGGCTGTTTCGCTCAAGCACGCCGTCGAGGAGGGGTCGGCGAAATTGCTGCTTTTGCCGATGGTGATACCGCCTTCCAGCGTGAGTCCCGTGAAGGAGTGATCGCATGCGGATCATCGTGATGCTTAAGCCCACGAACAAGCGGGGGACGAAAACTGCGTACACGAAGTTCAGGGAGTGTCTGAGGAAAGACGGGTACGTGCTGATGCAGCCCGAGGTGTACATGAGGGCGGTTACCAGTCGTCGCGCGGTCGCTAGCCATCTGTCCGCGCTGAGCGCGAAATGCCCCAAAACCGGAACGGTGCGCGTTCTCACGCTGACCGAAAAGCAGTACGGCCGCATAGTCGTGTTCTCGGATTCGGAGGACTTCCAAGATAGCGTGGTGGGTGCGTGGGAGCTTGTCGATTTGTAGGCCACGGCGCTCCGACGGTCGGCTGATCTCTCCGTGGGTCCTGATTCCCGCGAAGATGCCCTCGCCGCTTGACGCCGCTGTGCTCGCGCCGGGTGTGGGGGCGAACTGTCTCGTTGAAGAAAGAGCCCCGGCGCGGAGACCAGGGCACGGTGGGCGAGGCTTGCAGGCGCCGTATGATGAGCGTGCGGAGTTTGAGGGCTGCACGACGTGCGGGCTGCGCCTTCAAGGGCGCTTTACGCTACGCCTACTCCTCCGCGCCGTGCGAGCACACAGGCGCGTCGGGCAGATCGATGCCCAGCGCGCATGCGGCTTGGGCACGCAGCTCCTCGAGCGTCAGCTCATAGCAGGCGAGCGCGTCGATCCAACGGCGCAGGCAGCGGTAGCCTTTGTCGGTAAGAGAGAACAAGCGCTTCGCAGATCCCTCGGACGGGGTGTCCCACTTGGAAGTGACCAGCCCCGACTCCTCCATGCGCTTCAGCGCGCGGTAGATGCCCGTGGCATCGGGCTTCTTGCCGCCGAACATGGGGGAATGGGCCGCTTGCTGAACGATGATATAGCCGTGCATGGGCTCTTGGCTTTGCGCCAGTAGCGTCAGGATGGTCGGCTGCGACAAACGGTTGAGCGACTTTCCGAGTTCGGCGCACTCTTTAAGGTCTTCGTCGGACTTCGGATGACAGCTGCTCCACATGGGCAATCCTCTTTCTCTAGGGGGATTAGTCGTAATCTCGTTGAATAATCGCAACAATAATATCATCGCTTGCGCAGTATTTGCAGACTGCAAGTAATTCTTGCTGGAAGTGGTGCGAATGAACGATTGGGTGGGGCCTGACATGGTGCCGCCGGTGGAGGGGGCGCCGCAGCGCCGCCGGTGGAGGGACGGCGTGTCTCGCGCCGACGCTTTCGCCCGCAGGTTGCCGCCTGTTGGATGCGCGCCCCCGCCCGCGCCTCGCGTTTGCCGGTCCTGTGTGCGAAACAATCCCGAAATCGAGCGCCCGTAAAGTGAAGGTTCGAGCGCCGTGGGCGTCTTTGACCATTTGCAAGCACCTGGCTGAACGAGCGCGTCATCTGTCACGAGACGCCTGTTGCCGCACGAGGGGCGACGGTGCGCGAATCCAAACGATGGGAGAGTAGCGAATGTGCGGAATCGTTGGTTACACGGGTGAGGAAGCCGCCCAGGGCATCTTGATCGCCGGGCTCGAGCGTCTCGAGTATCGCGGGTACGACTCTGCGGGCGTGGCGATTTCCGACGGAGACGAGCTTCAGGTGGTGTGCAGAAAAGGGAAAGTGTCCCAGCTTGCGCACACGCTCGGGTATTTCGATTTCGCGGGAACATGCGGCATCGGACATACGCGCTGGGCGACGCACGGCAGGCCGAGCGAGGCTAACGCCCACCCGCACACCAGCTGCGATGGGCGCATCGCGGTCGTACACAACGGCATCATCGAAAACTTCGCCGAACTGCGAGAAGAGCTCGCCGTGCGCGGGCACCGCTTCAAAAGCGAAACCGACAGCGAGGTTTTGGCACATCTCATAGAGGAGGCGATCTTTCAGGTTGAAGGCGCGGCGGGAGAGTCGTGCGATTTGGCGCGCGCCGTGCGTGAGGCGACGTCGCGAGTGGTGGGGTCGTACGGCCTTGCGGTGGTAAGCGCGGACGAGCCCGGCGTTATCGTTGTGACGCGCAAGGGCTCTCCCATCGTCGTCGGGCGCGGGCAGCGCGGAAGCTACGTCGCCTCCGACGTCATCGCCATGATCGATGCCGCACGTGACGTGGTCGTGCTCGGCGACGGGCAGACCGCGCGCCTCGATCCTGCGGGCATCGCCTATTTCGACGAGACGGGCCGTCCGTTCACGCCTTCGCTTACGCACATCGACTGGGACGTCGATGTGGCCGAGAAAGGCGGCTATCCCGATTTCATGTTGAAGGAGATTCACGAGCAGCCTCGCGTCATTCGCGATACCCTGGCGGGGCGTCTTGTCGGCGGCGAGCTGTTCATCGACGAGTTGGACATGACGCCCGAGGAGCTCGACTTGATCGACCGCGTGTACGTCATCGCCTGCGGGACGAGCTATCACGCGGGCCTCATCGCCAAAAACCTCATCGAGGGCTGGGCGCGTATCCCCTGCGAGGTGGAGGTGGCAAGCGAATTCCGCTATCGTAACCCCATCATCACGCCCACGACGCTCGTGGTGGCGGTGTCTCAGTCGGGGGAGACGGCCGACACTTTGGCGGCTATTCGCGACGCGCGCGTGAAGGGCGCGCGCGTGTTCGGCATCACGAACGTGGTGGGAAGCCCCGTCGCGCGCGAGAGCGACGGGGTCATTTACACGAAGGCGAACAAGGAGATCGCGGTCGCGTCGACGAAGAGCTTCCTCGGGCAGGTGGTGTCGTTGACGCTTCTGGCCCTTTTGCTCGCGCAGGTGAAGGGGAAGCTGAAGACGCAGCAGGTCAAGCTGCTGTTCAGCGAGCTTGCCGACACCGCCGAGCAAGTCGAGCGCATCTTGGCTGAAAGCGGATCCGCCATTGACGAGGCGGCGCTTGCGTGCAAAGACGCCGCGAGCGCGCTTTTCATCGGGCGCGGCATGGGCGCGGCGGTCAGCTACGAGGGAGCTCTCAAGCTGAAGGAGATCAGCTACCTTCACGCCGAGGCGTATGCGGCGGGCGAGATGAAGCACGGTCCCATCGCGCTTATCGACGAGGGCTTTCCCGTCATAGCCATTGCCACGAAAAGCCCCGTGTACGACAAGGTCGTCTCCAACTTGCAGGAGGCGAAGGCGCGCGGTGCGATGGTCGTGGCCGTGGCGACCGAGGGCGATGAGGATATCCGGGTGCATGCCGATCACGTCATCTACATACCGAAGGTGCGCGACGCCTTCTCCGCCATCACGGCGAGCGTGCCGCTGCAGCTGTTCGCCCGCGCCGTCGCCCTTGCGCGCGGCTGCGATGTCGATCAGCCGCGCAACCTCGCGAAAAGCGTTACGGTAGAATAGACGCGCTCGCGCCGGCGTCGACGTGCTCGTTTCGCGTGTCGGCATCGTTTGCGGGCACCGGCGTGCGCGATCTCGCGCCGCCGCGTTCTTGCTCCGTGACACGTCGCGGCCTTGAAAGGGCCGGGATACGATTTTCAACTGAAGGTGGGGATATGGCTCGTTCGAAGAAAGCCCAGGCTGCGATCGACTCCGCGCTTGAAACGCCGATGCCGACCGATCAGGTGGGTCTCGGCGTCGACATCGTTTCCATCGAGCGCATGAGGAAGATCCTGAAGCGCACCCCGTCGTTTTCGCGTCGAGTGTTCTCCGAGGCGGAGCGCGCGTACTGTGATGCGAAGGCCCAGCCCGAGGTTCATTACGCGACGCGCTTCGCCGCGAAGGAGGCGGTGGTGAAGGCGCTTGGCACCGGCTTCAGCGAAGGTATCGGCGTGCGCGATATCGAGGTGCGACGCACGTCGAAGGGACGGCCCTACGTGGTGCTCACCGGCCGCGCTCGTCAGGTGGCGCGCGATCAGGGCGTCGACGAGATCCCCATCTCGCTTTCCTTCACGCACACCGACGCCGTCGCCTGCGCCATGGCCATCACCGCCGATTCCCTCGCCGCTGCGAAAAAGCGCGTCGACCCGATGGAGGAGCTCGCACGTCAGTTCAAGGACGCGCGGGCGATGCTCGACGACCTTCCCGCGCAGTCGACGGCGTCGCCCGCGAGCTCGTCCTCGCCGTCCGCCGATGCGGTTTCAGGCGATCGCGCGGAGGGCGGAGCGTCCGCATGCGCATCGAGCGCCGCCGAAAACGGGCGTCTCGCAGGGGATGCGGCCGCCGTCGACGGCGAGCTGTGCGAGACGCAGGGCGTATCGCCTTCCGCGGTCGCGCAGACGACGTCCCCGTTGTTCTGATTCTCCTTGGGGTGTGAACCGATGCTAGACGAGAAAGCGAGGGGTTTAGCCGCCTCGGGCTTGGAACCCGGGGCGGACGCTGCGTACGCGTTGCGCTTCGAGGGAGACAACAGCTTCCCCGACTGCGCGTGCTGCGGACATTGCTGCGATCTCAACGTCATCTGCGCTTCGGCGGAGGAGGTCGCGCGGATGCGGGCCTACATCGCCGAGCATGACGTGGTTCCCATCGACAAGAACGCGGAAAGCTGCTGTTTGAAGGGCGAGGACGGACGTTGCATGATTTGGGAGGCGCGTCCTCAGATCTGCAGGCTTCACAACTGTCATGTTCCGCGCAGCGAGATACTGCGTATCAATCCCTCCATCATCGTGGACGACGACATTCCGCTCATCGACCTGCATGATGCGTTCATCTTGGGTGATTTCTCCGACCCGCGCTTTCGTCCTCCGACGGGCCATCCGCATGTGCGCTAAGGCGTGAGTCGGACATCTTGCGGGGTGGGGCGGTGGAAGGCGGCGAATCCCTCGGGAACCCCGTTTCGCGTCTGCTCGTTGTGTGCGGCGACTACGCCGTTATTTTCGCGCGTGGTACCATGTGCTGCGAGAATTCGAAGGCTCGAAGTCCTCATCCGGGGTCTTCGAGCCTTTTCACGCGAGAAAGGTGCTTTATGGGAGACGGTCTGGCCCGCAATGCCGTGTACGGAACGAGCGACGGGGAGGGGGCGGAAGGGTCCTCGCCGCGTCTTGGGGGCGCTTGCGTCGAGCAGCCGAGCATGCTCGACGAGCACGAGCTCGCCTCCGTCGCGTCGGATCCTGCTGCGCGTGTCGAGGCGCTTCGTCGCGAAATCGAGCATCATACCCACCTGTACTACGCCCTTGACGCCCCCGAGATCTCCGACGCGGCGTTCGATTCCCTCATGCGCGAGTTGCGCGAGCTGGAGGCGGCGCATCCGGAGCTTGTCGACCCGACGAGCCCGACCCAGCGCGTCGGCGGTTACGTCGGCGAGCAGTTCGCCCCCGTCCGGCATGCCCGGCGCATGTACTCGCTCGATAACGCGATGGATCTCGCCGAGCTCGATGCGTGGCTCGCTCGAATCGAGGAGGCGTGCGGCTCCATGCCCCCGATGTGCTGCGAGTTGAAGATCGACGGCTCGTCCATCGCGCTCACCTACGAGGGCGCGGCTCTCGTGCGCGCGGCGACGCGCGGCGACGGCACCACCGGCGAGGACGTGACCGCCAACGTGCGCACGGTGAAAGACGTCCCGCTTCGCTTGCGCGCCGAGGCTCTTTCCGCCGTGCGCGATGGTTCGATCGAGCTGCGCGGCGAGGTGTACATGCCCAAGAGCAGCTTCAACGCGCTCAACGAGGCCGCAGGGGAATCCGGGCGCGCTCCTTTCGCCAACCCGCGCAACGCGGCCGCCGGCTCGCTTCGCCAGAAGGATCCGCACATCACCGCCATGCGCGACTTGTCGACGTTTATGTACGCCACCGCGGACGATTCGTCGCTTGACATCGCGGGGCAATGGGAGCTGCTCGAATGGCTGCGTTCGGCGGGGTTCCACGTGAATCCCGACGTCAAGTTGTGCCAGACCGCCGAAGAGGTGCATGCCTTCTGCGCCGAGGCGCTGAAGCGCCGCGAGAGCCTGCCGTACGAGATCGACGGCGTCGTGGTGAAGGTGAACGAGTTCGCGCGCCAAGAGGCGCTTGGGTTCACCGCGCGTGCGCCGCGCTGGGCCATCGCCTTCAAATTCCCGCCCGAGGAGAAGACCACCATCCTGCGCGACATCACGGTGCAGGTAGGGCGCACCGGCGTTCTCACGCCGGTGGCGGAGCTCGATCCGGTGCTGGTGGCGGGCTCGACCGTGGCGCGCGCGACGTTGCACAACCTCGACGAGGTTCACCGTAAGGACGTGCGCGTCGGCGACACCGTGATCGTGCGCAAGGCGGGCGACGTCATCCCCGAGGTCCTCGGGCCGGTCGCTTCGCTTCGCCCCGCTGATGCGGTGGAGTGGAGCATGCCCGAGCGTTGCCCGAGCTGCGGCAGCCCCGTCGTCCGCGACGAGGGGGAGGTCGCCTTCCGCTGCATCTCCATCGACTGCCCGGCTCAGGCTCAGGAGCGCCTGCTTCATTGGGCGAGCCGCGGCGCGCTCGACATCGACGGCATGGGCGAGGAGATCGTGAACCGCCTGGTCGAATCGGGCCGTTTGTCCGACGTGGCTGATTACTACTCGCTTGACGAGGTTGAGCTTTCGATGCTCGACATGGGGCGCGTGAACAAGGACGGTGAGCCTATCCGTCTCGGGTCGACCGTTGCGAAAAAACTCGTGGACGCGACCTCGAAGGGGAAGCCGTTCGCGCGCGTGCTGTTCGGGCTCGGCATCCGCCATATCGGCAAGACCACGGCCGAGGCCGTCGCCGCTGCGTATCCGTCGATGGAGGCGCTTTCCCGGGCTGACGAGGAGGCGCTCGCGGGCATCGACGGCATCGGCCCGAAAATCGCCCGCAGCCTGTGGGTGTTTTTGCGTACGCCCGACAACGTCGCGGTCATCGAGCGCTTGCGTTCGGCAGGCGTGTCTATGGCGCAGGAGGTGATGGCGCCGGGCGACGAGGTTCCCCAGACGCTGACGGGCTTGACGTTCGTTTTGACGGGCTCGCTTGCGGAGTCGGGCATGACGCGCGACGAAGCGGGCGCTCGCTTGAAGGCGATGGGCGCGAAGGTGTCGGGCAGCGTCTCGAAGAAGACGAGCTTCGTCGTCGCGGGTGAGGCAGCGGGGTCGAAATACGACAAAGCGGTCTCGCTCGGCGTGCCCGTGCTCTCCGAGGTCGATTTGCTTTCGATATTCGAGACGGGGAAGGCTCCCGAGGCCTAGGGCGGGTTGGCTCGAGCCGCGGAGCGCCGCGGCTCGGCCTTAGGAGACGGTCCCTCGTTCACCTTATTCATCCTCGCGATGCGATAATCCACGCTTGACTATAATCGTCGTTTAGCATAAAACTGTTAACGGCTCAGCATGCTTCGTGGTTTTTGCCACCAAGTGCGCTCGGTTCCGCCTCGGAGTGCCCCGCGTGTTTGCGGCTCGCGATAGCGTGCGATGCTCGGCTTCGAAGCGTGCTCGCAGCGTTCGAGGTGGGAAGGGAAGACGCGTGGCTTTTCAGGGAGAGGGCGCGCGGTCGGTTTGACCAGGGAGGTTTCAATGAAGAAGAGAACCCGCAAGTTCGCGGCTGCGGCGCTTGCCGTGTCGCTCGTCGGCGTGTTCGCGCTGTTCGGCTGCTCGGGAGGAAACGCGGCGAGCTCGGCATCGAGCTCCGCATCCAGCTCGGCGGCATCGGCGGAGCCCGTGGAGCTCCAGGTGTTCGCGGCGAATTCGCTGTCGAAGGCTATGGAGGACATTCAAACGGCCTACATCGCCGACGGTCACGACAACGTCACGTTCGCCGACACCCAGTACAAATCTTCCGGCGAGCTGAACGAGATGCTCGGCGCGGGCTCCTACGCCGACTTGCTCATCTCCGCGTCGAAGGGCTCGATGGACACCGCCGTCAAAGAGGGCTATGTTGATGAGTCGACGCGCGTCGATATGTTCGTGAACGACCTCGTGATCGTCGCGAAGGAGGACTCGGATATCTCCGAGGTCACGCTGCAGGATATCGCCGATGGCGAGTACACCTTCTGCATCGGCGACGAGTCGGTGCCCGCCGGCAACTACGCCTGCCAGGCGCTCTCCACGGTCGGCGTGTACGTCCCCGCAGGTGACGAGGCGGGCAAGACCGGCAAGGACATCTCCGGCAAGGGCGGCGCGTTCGCCGAGGGCTACACTCCCGTTCTCGACACCTCGGTCGGCAACGTCTGCAAGCATGCGCAATCCGGCGACGTCGACGTCGCGTTCGTGTACACTTCCGACGTGTACCGCTTCGGCGGCGTGAAGATTGTCGGCACGGTTCCCGCGGACACGCACAAGAACATCGTGTACCCCGGCGCCATCACGGCTAACTGCGAGAACGTCGAGGCGACGCAGGAGTTCCTCGATTGGTGCCTGAACAGCGACCAGGCGAAGAAGATCTGGCAGGAGTGGGGCTTCGAGCTCGCCTAGCCGATCGGCATGGTCACGTGCGTGTCGCGGGACGAGCGCGATACGCTGCGGGAGGATGGGCGGTGCGCCCATCCTCCTTTTTGGTGTGAGGGGGCGTGTCGTTCGACGACGCGCCGCCCGCTCGGTTGAGTTGGGGCATGAGAGGGGAAAATGCGCATGAGAAGGTTCATCGCGTGTCTCGCCGTCGCCTGCGCGCTGGCGTTGGGGGGTGCGCAGGCGGCTTTCGCCGATGACGCGCTCGGCGATGTCGACAGCCCGCGGACGCCGGCGCAGGAGGCGGCTTCGAGCTCCGGGGACTCGGAGGCGACGGGTGTTGCGGTGTCGAGCGAGGGCGATGCGGCCGCCGTCGACGGGGCGAGCTTCGCGATGAGCGATTTCTCCCGCGCGCAGAAGGGCACGAACCGCGACATCGGAGGGGCGTACCGCGGGTACTCGTATCTGGTCGGCCACGAGACGGGGTGCTTCGTGCAGGTGGTGGCGGCTGACGGCTGCGCGGTCGTCTACGTTCCCGCAGCTGTTGCGTCGGCGCTCGGCGTCGACGTGTCCGATACGGCGGCTCAAGACCAGATGAGAAACTGCCTCGTCGCGCTTGACGCCGGGCAGGCGGCGGGGTCGACGCCCCTTTCCGAAATCGAGGACTGGCGCTTCACCACGGAGACGTCTTACATCGACGGCGCCGTGCGGTTCGAGTTCGACCAGGAAGTCGATGGCGGCGTGTACGCGTTCGTCATCGGTTCGGACGGATCCGACCTCACCGACACCGACAATCCGAACTACCTGAAGCCCTCCTTCGCCGACTTCGGGCGCATGGTGGCGCCCTCCGAGGTCGAGATAGCCGCCGCGCCCACGTGGATCGAATCGGCGGCGGATTTTCTGCGCACGCTTGACTGGAGCCCGTTATGGGTGACGCTCAAGACCACGGGCGTCGCCATCGTCATCATCTTCGTTTTGGGCTTGCTGGCGGCGTATTTCTGCCTGAACATCTCACAGAGGGCGAAGAACATCTTCGACTCCATCTTCACCATCCCCATGGTTTTGCCCCCGACGGTTTGCGGCTTCGTGCTGCTGTACCTGTGCGGTCGCAACACCGCGTTCGGCCAGTTCTTCATCGACATCGGGTTCCCGCTCATCTTCAGCTGGCCCGCTACCGTCATCGCGGCCGTGGTGGTGGCGTTCCCGCTCATGTACCGCAGCGCGCTCGGTGCGTTCGAGAACCTCGATCCCAACATGCTCGACGCGGCGCGCACGCTCGGATGGAGCAACGCGCGCATCTTCGTCAAGCTGATGCTTCCGTTGTCGTGGAGCTCCATCGCGGCCGGCACGGTGCTCGCGTTCGCCCGCGCGCTCGGCGAGTTCGGCGCGACGTTGTTCCTCGCGGGTAACTACCTCGGCGTCACGCGCACCATCCCCATCGCCATCTACTTCGAGTGGATGAACGGCAACGATGGCGTAGCGTGGTTCTGGACGGCCATCATCATCGGGTTCAGCTTCGTGGTCATCCTGTTCATCAACTTGTGGAGCGCGCGTACCACCAAGTACCGCAAGCGCGAGCTGAAGGAGGAGAAGTGAGTCTCGAGGTTTCCATCAAAAAGAGGTTTCCCGCTTTCACGCTCGATGTCGATATCGACGCGGGCTCGGAGACGCTGGGTTTTCTCGGCGCGTCGGGTTGCGGCAAGAGCCTCACCATGCGCTGCATCGCCGGCATCGAGACGCCTGACGAGGGGCGTATCGTGGTGAACGGTCGGGTGTTCTTCGATTCGGAGAAGAAGATCAACCTCACGCCGCAGCAGCGCAAGACCGCGCTTCTGTTCCAAAACTACATGTTGTTCCCGAACCTCACCGTGGCGCAAAACGTTGCGGCGGGCGTCGGGCGGGACGTCGCCAAGAGCGAGGCGCGTTCCATCGTCCAGGGCGAGCTGAAGCGCTTCGGATTGGAAGGCTTCGACGACAGGTATCCCTCGCAGCTTTCAGGCGGCCAGCAGCAGCGTGTCGCGCTCGCGCGCATGCTCGCTGCGCGTCCTGGCATCCTCATGCTCGACGAGCCGTTCTCCGCGCTCGACTCTCATCTCAAAGGCGTGCTCGAGCAGAACCTCGTCAGCTTGTTCGACGCCTTCGACGGCACCATCCTCTACGTGAGCCACGATATCGACGAGGCGCTGCGCTTCTGCGACCGTATCGCCGTGGTCGAGTCGGGGCGCATTCTCGAGGTCGATTCGGGTGACGAGCTGGTGAACAACCCCCACTCCTCCGCCGCTCTCAAGCTATCCGGATGCAAGAACGCCGCTCCGGTGACCTACGTCGACGACCATCGCGTATGGGCTCCGAAATGGGGCGTTTCGGTGTCGGCCGGCAAGGCGGTCCCGCGCGACGTGAAGTACCTGGGCGTACGCGCGCGTTACATTGAGCGCGCGGAGGGGCCGGGGGAGAACTGCTATCTCATGTCGGTCGATCGCGCGAGCGACTCGCGCTTCGAGCGAACGCTCCTGCTCGGTTTCGTCGAGCGCGACGAGCGCGAGGTTCCGACGGTGGGGCATGCCGAAGACGAGATGAAGTACCTGCACCAGCACTTGTTCTGGCACGTGAGCAAGGAGGGCGGCGGCCCTCTTCCCGAGGAGGGGGACAGGCTTTGGATTCGCATCCCGAAAGATCGGATCTACCTGGTGACGCGCTAGCTTTCGTAAACGATCGCCCCGAGCGCGTCGCAGTTGTCGGCGGTCATGCGGACAAGATCCTCTTTGAAACCGCGCGATGCCGTGAGAGCCTTCATGGCCCTCACCAAGGGAAGGGTGCGCTCTGTTTTCGCCACGGCGATGTCGAGCCATTCGTTTTGCAGCGGCACGAACTCCACCCCGTCCGCCTGCTTGCTCGCGTGCTCGGTCGCCAGCCCGATGTTGCAGCTGCCCTTCGCGGCGGCGTTGACCACGGCGAGCGCGCTGGGAAGCTCGTCGTCGTACCCTTCGATCGAGCGGGGGTTGGCTTCGAGCGATACGAGCTTCTCGTCGAGCAAGATGCGCGTGCCGCAGCCCCGCTGCCTGTTCGCGAGACGCACGCCCTTATTCAGCAGGCCGCCCCACGTCGTGATGCGAAGCGGATTGCCTTCCCTTACGACAAATCCCATGCGGCGTTGGTACAAGCGGATGATCGTCACGGGCGCGCCCGGCGCAAGACGCTGAACGAACGCAGTGTTGTACGAGTTGGTGCGCCAGTCGTACAGATGGGTGAGCGCGGCGTCCGCGTTGCCGGTGTAAAGATCGATAAGCGCGTAGTAGCTGCCCCGGTACACGCGTTTGGTCTTCACGCCCGACGCGTTGAGATGATTCGCAATGATGTCTCCCGCCATATCGTTGCCGGCGAGCACGAACCCGCCATCGTCTCTCGCGTTTCGCGCCGTCGTCTCCGACTTGCCCTTCCAGGCCGAAGGAGCTTCGTCGACGTCGCGGCCGGGCGAATGACGGGAGGAGCTTGCGCTGTTGCGGATTTCCGCAAGATAGCCGTTGACGTCGTCGAGGGTGAAGAAAAGCTTGCGTCCGATTCGATACGAGGCGAGTTCGCCTGTCTGCGCGAGCCTGTAGACGGCGTTTCTTCCGATTCCGATGATGCCCGCCGCCTCTTCGGCGGTAAGGCGCTCCTGGTTCATCATGGCTGACCTCGTGCTGACTTTGTATATTGCTTTTCAAGTATAGATCAAAACAAGAATATTATTATCAAACGAGATGAACAAGGACGAAAAGGGACGAACGGGGACGTCGTCTGTGCTCTCGACGCGAGCTGCGTCTTCGCTTTGCCGCCGTCGGGCATACTCGGTCTCGACAAGGGGTCGCGCCCCGAACCTGGGGGGGGCGAGGGAAGCAGAGCCGCCCGCGTACGCTGAGCGGTTCATGATCCGGGCGCAAGCCCGAGAACGGACGTCATCATGAAGATTTCCGCACGTAACATCCTCAAGGGCGCCGTCGTCGCCGTCGCCGAGGGCGCTGTCAACGGCGTCGTCAGCATCAAGATCGGAGACGATGTGGTGAAGGCCGACATCACCATGGAGGCCATCAAGTCGCTCGGGCTCGCCGAGGGCGTCGAGGCCTTCGCCATCGTGAAAGCGAGTTCGGTCATGTTCGCCGCGGGATCCGAGAAGATCGCCGGCATCTCCGCTCGCAACCAGATCGCCGGCACGGTCGTCGAGGTGACCGAGGGGGCCGTCAACGGGCATGTCGTCATCGAGACCGCCTCGGGCGCGCGCATCAAAGGGTCCATCACGAACGAGGCCATCGAGGCGCTCGGTCTTGCGCAGGGCGCTCCCGCCATCGCCGTTGTGAAGTCAACCGATGTCATGGTGGGCGTCGAGTAGCATTCGCTGAAATCCGATAGTCGGCACGTTGGTGCTTGGACGCGGGGCCGCTCGGGCCCCGCGTTCGCGTGCGCTCGCTTTCGTGAGGCGAGCCATTCGCCCTCAGTGTGTATAATAGTCGCCGACAAATGGACGAGACCGTCGAGTAGGCTCGTGGTCTCTGCGCGGGTTTCGCGCTTCGGAGGAAAATGGGGGAGGGGTCTTGAAAGATTCTCACGGCAGGGTGATCGACTACCTGCGCATCTCGTTGACCGACCGGTGCAATTTCCGCTGCATCTACTGCATGCCCGAAAAGGGCGTCAAGCAGATGACGCATGAGGAGATCCTTCGCATCGAGGAGGTCGAGGAACTCGTTCGCATCGCGGCGGGTATCGGCATCAAGAGCATCAGGCTCACCGGCGGCGAGCCGCTTGTTCGCAAGGGCGTGGTCGATCTGGTCGAGGCCGTCACCAAAACGCCCGGTATCGAGAACGTCTCGATGACGACCAACGGCGTCTTGCTTCCTCGCATGGCCGAGGATCTCAAGCGCGCCGGTCTCTCACGCGTGAACATCTCGCTTGACACGCTCGATCCCGATCAGTTCCACATGGTCACGCGTGTGGGCTATCTTGAGGACACGCTTGCCGGCATCGATGCGGCGCTTGAGGCGGGCTTCAACCCCGTGAAGATCAACGCCGTCACCGTTCGCAGCCTGGATCAGGATTTCCTCGGCTTCGCTAAGCTGTCCATCGATCGTCCGCTGCACGTCCGCTTCATCGAGTACATGCCGGTCGGCGAGTCCTCGGGTTCGGACGGATGCGGTTGGGGCAAAAAGGACGTCATCCCGAGCGAGGAGCTGCTCGAGACCATCAACGAACGCGCTCGCGAAGAGGGCATGGCTGAGCTTGCGCCCGCGGGCGAGGACCGGCCGATCGGCTGGGGACCCGCGCGCTATTACGAGTTCCCGGGGGCGAAGGGCACGGTCGGCTTCATATCGCCGCTTTCGCGTCATTTCTGCTCGGAGTGCAACCGCATTCGCCTGACGGCCGACGGCAAGATCCGCCCGTGCTTGTTCAGCGACACCGAGTACGATGTGAAGACCGCGTTGCGCGAAGGCGGCGAAGACGCCGTGCGCGCGGTTCTCTTCGAGGCGCTCGGGGCGAAGCCCGACGAGCATCATGACAAGGTGGGCACCGAGCGCGGCATGAGCCAGATCGGCGGCTAGCTATCGGGCGGAAGCCGGGTTTCCCCGGCAGGCGGCTCCTTGCCGTCGACGAACACGTATCGAGCATCGCCTCTGCGGGCGAGTGCATACATGAAGGAGAGCGACATGACTGACCAGAAGCTGACGCACATCGACGAGAAGGGCGAGGTCCGCATGGTGGACGTCTCGCAGAAGGCGGATACCGAGCGTGTCGCCGTGGCGGAGGGGTTCATCGCCATGCATCCCGAGACGCTTGACATGATCGCGGGCGGCACGGCGAAGAAGGGCGACGTCTTGGCCTGCGCGCGCGTGGCGGGCGTTATGGCGGCGAAGCGCACGAGCGCCGGGCTCTGCTGCGGGCGTTGGTGCCGGCGATCGTGGTGGGCGCAGGGCTGACCGGGGTGCGGCTATGGTAAAAGCGGGAATATGCGGCGTTTTTCGACTTTCATGACGCGCGCACCGAACTGATGGACTATCATCCCCAAGCACTGGACAGCGTGTCGCAGGAAACGCTGGATGCGCTGGGGTGGGACGCATCCGAG
>ERZ827469.1739-NODE-1739-length-18558-cov-125.905799_pt1 | contig 18558 bp, 18 predicted proteins | sample MGYA00519917_ERZ827469 | MGnify/ENA primary metagenome ERZ827469 (study PRJEB31778, sample SAMEA3449314) | human gut metagenome | biome: human gut; feature: human-associated habitat; material: faeces | place: United Kingdom | collected 2010/2012 ... | reverse complement strand
TCATATTAAAACTCCTTTTTATACAAAAACCATATTTTTATACACATCTTCTCTTGTAATCAAGCGAAGATTATTAAGTAATTCTTGTAATTTCATATACATACTTCCTTTTTATATATCACATTCACTTGATGCAATAAACAGTGCATACACTATAAATGTATCTGCTATCGCTAAAAAACCATTACACACCAAGTTAAAGCCATTATGCTCACCCCATTTTAAATGCTTGCTTTGCTTCACATTCGCTGAAAAAAGCATTTTTACCAACAGTCCAAAATTCATCGCCTGATGTTTTGCACCTTACGCTCATACTGTTTTCTTCTATAAGAATTGCGGTAACGGTATCACTGCACATTAGCATTTCTCCGTCACCTAAGTCATCAATCAAGAAAACTTTTTTACCTATCATATTTTCTACCATATCAGCACCTTCGTTTATCATAACTTGCACTTTTGAGATTGTTTTCTGTTTTTTAATTTCCTTTTGTTCTCTTTCCTTCCCGTAACTTTTAAAAGCGTTGTATATGAAACATATATATAGTACAATTAATGACAGCAATACATAAAAAAGGCAATTATGTACTGTATCAAAAAATTCTGTATTAGAAAGGAATAAAAAAATATGGGAAATATTAATATACAAACTTTAACCCTCCTTGCTACTATTATTGGAGTTGCTTCAAATTTATTGTCTATAAGTCAGAACTTAAGAAAAAACGGTGTTATAGCTATGCTTAAAGGTTTATCACTATGTGTATTACCGGTTCTTTTTATTCAGCAAATAATATTGATTACAAATGCAATGACATTATATTATAATGGCTTTATTTTGATTGTTGGTATTTTCTTAATATTATTTATAATAATTTCAAATAAGCAGGAAGAGAAAAAAACTACAGTAAAAGAAATAATATTTCCTTTAGTTACTGTAGCTTTTATTTCTCTGTTTGAGTTTCAGCCAATATACATCAATATATTAATTAAAGATTATAATAATATGATGAATAATTTTATTACGAAACTGAGTGAGCATAAAATATCAATAGATATGTTTATGTTTTTATCTGATAATTTGAATTTTGCTATTTATACAATTATAGATATTATCACTGTGTTTGTGCTTTCAATAACTTATTTATACACTTTTAAGTATTCCTTAGAAGAAGAAAGAAATATTGAGTTTTCATTAAGTTTGCAATCTTTTGAAGATAAAGATAAAAGCAAGTATTTTGTGTATCTTATACTGTCATTCTTCTTATCCAGTGGTATTGTAAAATGCTTAATTCAATCTGTATTAAATCTTTTTTAACAACCTGCGTATCCACTTGATTTTTGCAATAGTCCATTCTTTAATAGCCTTAAAAGGATAGAAAGGTGAGCCACGAAATACATAAATAACAAACATAAGAAAACAGAGCAATGCAGAGAAATAAACTAAATCCCACCAAGTATAAACACGATTACTTTTATTACTAATCACCTCATCAGCTGTTGCAGTATCAGTAATCGTATCTTCAACCCTTTCGCCACGCACACACAATCTGTGCGTATTAATTGAGTACGGATAGCAAGTGACCAATGTCACATAGTCTTTGCCGTTCTCAATTTCAAGTTTACTTGAATCATCAGGGGCAACTATATTAATCTCACACACCTTGTATGTGAGTGTTTTATTCAGTACATTTATTTTAAAGGTATCTCCGATTTGCAGTTTGTCCAACTCATCAAAGAACACCTGTTCAGGATAACCGGAGTGAGCGGATATAACAGCGTGTGTGCTTGCACCGCCAATGGGCAAGGAAGTGTTTGCCAAATGTACACAGCCGTTTTTGAGTTTTTCTTCTCTGTTGGTGCTGTCGTGATACACAGGTAAGTCAACATTTATCTTCGGAATTTCGATAGTACACATTATATCGTCATAGTTGAGAATGTTCTCGTACTCTGACATTGCTGCATTGTATTCGTCTTTTTCTTCATCGTTTAATGCACTCTTTGCAAGCAATTCGTTAAAATTTTGAGCCTTAGCAAGCTCGTTGTTAATCTCCTCGTCAGACATTGTCTGAGTGCTTGTATTGTAATTTGATATTACAGTTTCGTTGTTCTTGCTGTTGATGTAATCGGCTATATTCGGATAGATTAAAAAGCCTATTCCGACCGCAGCAAGAACGCAGAGGGATATAAAAAATATTTTAGTTTTCATAATTTTTTCGTGAGCAAGGGCCACCGATAAATCGGCAGCCCTTTTGTTGTTATAGTTTAATTATTTAGCTGTCTTAGCCGATTTCTTCTTGATGAGGTATGCAAGTACCAACGCAAGAGAAATGCCTACACAAGCCACACCAGCCATTCTGATGAAGCCTACATATCCGCCTGTCTTAGGGAAGAATACGATTGTATCAGTTACGGTAATTTCAACTGCGCCGTTTGTCGGAGCATTCTGTACCCAAGTATTTTTGGTAAACACTGAATTGTACTGAACAGGGATTTCAACTTCAATTACCTTGCCGTAAACATTGTAACCGGCAGGAGCAACAGTTTCTACAATGTAATATGTTCCGCTCTGTAATGATATTTCCTCATTTGCTGAATTTTTAAAAATTACATTACCGTTGCTGTCTGATGTACCCGTTCCAATAACATTTGTATGAGCTTTATCGTTATACAGGTCAAAGGTTGCACCTGCAAGCGGATTGCCTGCCTCATCGAGCTTGTTTACACCAATGCCGTATGTGTAAACATAAACCTTGTTGCCCGGAACGCTGTCAACACCTGATGCATTACCATACTCAAGCTTTACATCTTCATTTGGGTTGCCTGCAGTGCCTTTAACGGCATATTTGTTGAGGTTTGCTGTGTATGTAACAACTACATACTTAGCACCGCTTGTGTAAAAATCTGACTTTGCAAGGTATTCAGGAGTAAGAGCAACATTGAACTTTGTGTTTTTGCCTGCACCCTCGCTTGTTACATTCACCTTGTAATCTGTGCCGTTTACAAGGTTTTTGCCAATCTTTGCAACCTTGCTGTCAGCAAGATATACATTGAATGAGCCTTTGTTAAGTGTAAGACCTGCACTCATATCATCATATACAGCATATGTTGTGAGCTTAATGTCATTTGAGCCTGCTACTGTATTCTTAAGTTTAAAGTTTACAGTGTCGCCAAGGCTTACATCTGTATAGTTAGTATTGTTCTTTGTGCTGTTGGTAATTGACTTTTCTGTTGACGGTGTGCTGTCAGCTACCTTGCTTGCAAGATTGATTTCAGCGTAGCTATATACCCACTCACCGTTATTGTAATACGGGAGAGCAAGAACAGAGTTTGTGATACTTGTAACACCGGCAGGGTACTTAACACACTTGATGTAATAAATACCCTGTACAAGGTTTGAAAAGCTCTGTGTTGTGTTTGTTGCTGATGAAGTAAATGTACCCTGTGATACTGCTGTACTTAAATCAGCGTTATCGAGTGCGTCAAGAGCAGCCTTTGAATCGCCTGCAAGAATTTCTGCGCTGATTGAATTTACAAGAGATGTGTACTCTGTTTTGAACGGAGTAGCTGTTGTGCTCTTGAGGTCCGCAACTCTGAAAAGTTCAAAAGTATAGCCTGGTTTAGTGCATTTCACACTGATATTTACCTTTTGGTTTGTCTTAAGTGCAGTAGCCGCACTTGCTGTTGGGATCGCCGCAAAGAGTAATGTCAACATCATTACTACTGCGAGCAGTTTGCCTGTGAATGATTTTCTGATTGATTTTCTCATAAGAAAACCCCTCCTTAAAAATTTTTTGCGGACAATTTGTCCGTTGTATGGAAAAAGCCCAACAGATTTACTGTTGAGCCTTTTTGCCGATGCTTTTTTTCTTTTTTCTTATACCTAAACCAATAGCACCTACCAATATTGTAAATGCTAATACAGCGGCGCCGATTTCAATGTACATCGGTCTGTTGTTGCCTGTTCCGCCTGTTTCAGGAATGAAGACGCTGTTATTCTTAACCGTAAGCTTTATATCAAGTGTATCTAAGCTGTCGGGCGAAATCGTAAAGTTAATCTTGCCTGCATACGGCATATTACCTTTGCTGTCTGTTTCAATGAAGTAATAATCACCGGGCAAGAGGTTATTTACAATAATTCTGCCGTCGCTGTCGGTAACGAGCTTTGTTACCGTATCAGCCGTCTTGCTGTCGGCAGCTTCGTACATAATACTACTGCTTTTATTTATAACATTAACAATGCCTGTTTTTGTGTTATAGAGTTCAAACTCAATGCCCTTAAGCGGATTGTCTGTGCCGTCGGTTTTTGTAAGTCGAACACTGCCTCTTACAAGTGAGTTATACATCTTAACGATAATGCTTTTGCTGTCCTCAAGTGTTACGGTTTGAGGTGAAGGCTTTACATACTTCGTGGGGAAGTAATATGTACCGTCTGCATTTTTAAAGCCTAATTCGTCAATTGTGTATTTAACCTTTTCATTGCTTGTGTTATACACCGCAAGATTGGTAAGCTGAGCAGTGCCGTCCTCGCCTGTTACAAGCACCTTATTTGTTTTGCCGTCATCAGACTTTACCGAAAAGTAAAAGCCGCTTACAATGCCGTCCTCAGACTCTTTTTGAACGATTAAGCCTGTCTTTTGCAGTCTGTTTGCAAAATAAAATGAAAGAGTAACATTTTCCTTAAGAGTAACAGTTCTTTCTACAGGAGGAACATATCTGTCAGGCACAGAATATGTACCGTCAGCGTTTTTGTAGCCAAGCTCTTTAATTGTGTAGTTTACATATTCACCGCTTGCCTTATACACAGGCAAGTTAGTGAGTGTTACCTCACCGTCAAGTCCTTTTGAGGTAGTTACAACATATGTATCTGTCACTCCGTCATCAGACTTGACATTAAACCATACATCCTTAGCAGTATTAGCTCCTCGCTTACTGTCATCAGCGGTTTTGTAGATTGTAAGATTGCCGTAAACAGTATCAGGTTCTTCTAATACCTCAACCTCATTATCCAAAAGCACATCGCCTGTTGCTTCATTCATCTTAATCTGACGAATGAAGATTTGAGGATTCACTTTAAATCCGTCAGGTGCTTTGGTTTCTTGAATTGAAAGAGTGCCGAGTGGGAGTGTAGTTTTTTTATTTCCACTTTTGTCAACTACTGTATAAAAATTCTCACCGTAATCATTACTTGCCCTGCTATCATCACTCAAGTGAGTAAAGCCATTTTTATTTGTTTCCAATACCCATTTGCGTTCAGGCTCAAGTCCTGCAAGCTCATCTGCCGAGTCGTAATAACCCTTGTAGAATTTAAGAGTAAATTCAGCACCTGCCATATTAGTTGTAGTACCTGTAACGGCATTCTTTTTCTGAATTTGAATACCGATAGGGTCATTTTTAGGAATGTTTGAAATAGTTGCACCTAAGAGTGCGTAGCCGCCTGATGTTCCCTCTAAGAGTTCAAGCTGAACAGGGCGTTTATATCTTTCAAAGCCTTTACCGGCTTTTGTTTCAACAGCGTACAGAGTGTTACTGTATGTGATTTTGTAAAGGTCAGAGTTTGAATTGGTATCCCAATTCACTCCGTCACTTGATATAGCTTTGGTATTGCCGTTGCTGTCCATTAGGAAGTATCTGAGTATTTTATCTGTCTTTGCGTTATTTGCAATATACTCATAGGCACTTCTTTCGTTAGGAAATACTGCAATCTCAGTGCCGTCTAAGTCGTAGCAATCGTTATTCTCAGTGAGGGAAGGCTCACTGCTTACTTTTTTCAGATTCAGCTTAACAATCTCTTTGTCGGTCACATTAAGAATATCAAGTGTTTTTTCCTGCTTGCAATCCTCTGCCGTAACGGTAATCGGATATTCTGTTGTACTGTCAAGAGCAAAATACTTGCCTGAATTAGGAGCTTTGGTTTCCTTTAGGTAATATTCTCCTGCGTCAAGCTCAAAGTAGCTTTTACCTATCCAATCCTGATTGGAGTAGGAATATTTGATTTTTGAAATATTACCGTTTCTGTTAAGCTGTGCAACTGCGACAACCGAGTTGTCGGCTTTTTTATACAGAGTATATTCTGCACCGCTGAAATTAAGATAATCCTTGTCCTGAGTGCTTTCTGTCAGGTCTTTAATACTATCGTTAGTGCCTGACTTTTGCAACGACAATTTAGCCTTTTTCGGAATTTCAACTATGAGGTGCTGATATGTTCCGTCTTTTGGATTTTTGGGCTTTGGGTGAGCAATATAGATATTTGTTGAACTTGCGTAATCTGCAATTTTGCTGTAATTACCGCTGTGCTTTGAAACACGCTGGCACACATCAACAATCATATTTACCATTCCAGAGATGTCACTATATCCGCTCCAAGTTTTCCACGCTGCACTTTTATCATTAAGCATTGTGTGATAAAGCTGAGATAGTGCGAAATGACTTAGGATATAGTATGCGTCATCATTACTTATTTTAGCAGCAGAGAAGAATGAGCTGTATTTGTAATCGGCTTTCGGACCTATGAATTTGTCATACATATACTGCTTCATAGTCTTGTTTTCAACTACAATTTCTTTACTGTCAAAGAAATGTTTTGCATACAGCAACTCTTCACCAACAATGAGTGCTTTTTCGGAAGCATTGCTCGAATTTGGATCAAGCTTGATAACTTCCTTACCTGTATCTCCATAGAAGTCTGTAAATTCAACAGTTTGACCGCCGGTCGTCTGAGCATACGACTGTGGGTCTATGCAATAGCCTATTTCACCGTTGAATTTAAACTTGTATGCGTCCAAACGACCGTCACTGCCATTGTTGACAAGAACGATAGGCTTTTTTGATGATTCAATAAGCACCTTGCCGCCAATTTCGTCAAGTCCTGTATATGAATACGCACTTGCAGTAATATTTACGGCAGGGAACATTGCAAAGACAGTAACAAGCGAAATGATTACGGCTGTAAGCTTTTTAAAAATTTTCATTATTAAGTTTTTCTCTCCTTTCAATGAGATAGTATATTTTCCTTTCTGTTGGTGGACTTCGTTTTTTATTTTTCATATAGTTTTATCCCCTTTCAATTTTTTATAAAAATAAAAAAGCAGCTAAGATTTTTAATAACAAAATACTTAACTGCTTTTCGCATATAAATTATTTAATTGTAAATTTTATTTGACTTTAATAAATTAATACCAACCTTCTGCTCTTACAAGAGTTGTCTTTGTTTCATAATGACCTTGTTCAGGCTCATTAACCGTTTCATAACCAACAATCTTAGTCACCATCTCAACACGATAACTTCCGTTTTCACCTTTTTGCATATGTTCATACATATGTTCACCCTCATCACCTATAATCTCTTCATTGCAAGTATTACAAATTGAAGCGTAATGTTCCTCATAGATTGGTCGCTGCCAAGTGCAAGCTTCTTCATCAACCACCCAAACTTTTTCGGTTTTGTATTCAGCCTCGTGCCAAGTTTTGCCCTCGTGTGGGTCTTTTGTTGCAGGCTGTGGAGTCGGTGTCGGTTCAGGCTTACTTGAAGATGATGAACCCGAACCGCTTGACGGCTTGCTCTGACTTGATGAACCGCTTGAACCTGAATTACTTGCCGGCTTGTTTGTGCTGCCTGATGAGCCGTTGCTCTTGCTTGTCTGACCGTTGCCGCCATTGTTATTATTGTTGTTAGTCTGATTGCTGTTGCCGTTGCTGTTATTGTTGCTCTGACCGCCGTTGTTCTGCTTGTTGTCGGTCTTTGCCATATTCTCTGCATTTGCTTCCGTTGCTTTTTCCGACTTCTCCGCAGGCTGTGTCTGCTTAACCTCAACAACCTTAGTTGCTTCTTCTATATGAGTGTTACCCTGTGAATCGGTAACTACCTGTGTAACAGTCTGAACAGATGTGCCAATAACCTCATCTGCTGTTGCAGTAGGCTGTTTATTTCCGCAAGCGGTCAGCATGGCAATAATGACCGCCGCCACCGTTACTGCCGCAACTGCAACAATACCAATAGCCTTTTTCTTATTCGTTTTTTTCTCTGCCGGTTCATTCGCATTTGTGATGTTTGTGTTCATTTCCTGTGTAGTCATAACTCTGACCCCTTTCGTATATGTCTTTATATCTTAATTTTACAATTCACATTTTTGTTTGTCAATAATTTGTTTGTTAATTGTTTTTATACAATCCGCAGTAATAAAAGAATATAAGAATAGCAATAAAAACAGTTTAGTACAAACACTGCAGTTCCGCACTAACTGCAGTGTTTCTTCATTTTAATAAAAGGAGAAGGGGTATGTAAGGTGCGGTTTATTCTTTAATTTCACTTAAACTGAATTGACTTGAATTTTGGACAATTATAAAATGAATTGCTCCACTTGAGGTTTTTATTATAAGCATAAACAGTTGTAAGTTTGCTGCAATTATTGAAAGCTTTATCGTTAAGCTTTCCGATATTTTGAGGCAAAGTTACTGTTGCGATTTTTGAATTGTTTGAAAATGTATTAGAACCGATTTCGGTAACTACATAGTTGTAGCCGGGGAGAAATCCCGGTACTGTTACATTTGTATCATTGCCAAAATATGATTGAGAAATCAACTTTGAATTACTGCTCATTTGAAATATAAAATCACCATACACAATGATTGATTTTGAAAGATACTGTTGCAATAAAGATATATCGTTAATGTCTAATTTTCCGTTGCGGTCAAAATCAGCATATGCCGAGTAAAATTTCATATCTTTATATCCTGCGAGATATTGCTGAATTAATGATACATCTACAATATTAATTATGCCGTCAAGGTTTACATCACCAATTTTCGGTGCTGCGTTTACCGGTGATGATAATAATGCTGTTGATAAGCTAAGTACTGCTAATGAAGCACAAATTATTCTTTTGATTTTCATATTTACCTCCTTGTGTGGTGTAGGGCTGTTCCAAATGTTTTGAAACAGCCCTGTATTTCTATCATCGGGGAACGATGAGAAGAAAGCTGTTTAAGTGTTTGATATAACTTCAATGAGTCTTTCTTTTGGGAAAAATTTTCTTAAATATCTGCGGATAGACTCATCAAGTTCATTGTAAGCAACTGTATATTTATTATTGTTAAGATAAAATTCAAGCTGCTTTTTAAGAAACTTTAATTTGTATTCGCAATTTTGATATTCCTGAAATGGAACATAATTTTGCGTATTACCGCTTGCAGAAAAATTCTTAAATCGTTGACTAAACATATTAACAGATTCGGCAGTGGTAGGAAATGCAGTTGCATAATATTTTAACACCGAACTTGTACAGTTTAAAACTGTAGCTGATAAGGTCATAATCAGTTCGTTCGGTAACTGCTCTTTTTCCTTTAAGTGTCCCACCGTGGGACACTTGCGATTGTTTGCTTCAGGATTAATTACCTTTTCAGATGAATTATTAACTTTTTCTTTCTCTGCTTTAAGAGGTTCAATTTCAATATTTTCTTCTTCAATATCAGCTTCTTCAAATAATACCGGCACATCAACTTTTTGATAAAAGATTTCTTGCAGATTGTCAGGTTCAAGTCTTATTCTTCTTGCAATGTCTTTATCAATCTTTTGGCAAACCGAGGCATTATTAAGAATAAAATTAAGCAATGAGATTTGTTGTTCCTCTGAAAGGAATGAAAGTTCATATCCTGCACCGACTGTAATTGCTCCGCTGTCAACTTTGTTAAGTAAAGGTTTAATGAGATATGTAAGTCTGATGTGTCGATGAACAGCTTTTCTGTTTGTGTTGTTTTGCTCTGCTATAGCTGATACGGTAGATTTACTGCCAAGCTTTTTTAATAGTTCGGATTGTTCCGCATAACTGAAAGCAAGTTCAGAAGGGAGATAGTCGGTGTTACGGTCATTATTAGTGGCCAATAAGATTAGTCTTTGCTTGTCCGGGTCGGTTTCGTTTTTTATTATTGCTTTAACAGATTTTTGCCCATTCAGTATGCATGCTCTTTTTCTGTGCCTGCCTGCAAGTAAAACATATCTGCCTTCTTTTTTTGACTTCACAACAGTAACAGGGTCAATTTGCCCAATGTGTTTCATACTTTCAGCTATGTTTTCAATTTTGTCTTGATGTATGCTTTGTGGCTGATCGTCTATTTCATCAATCAGAGATATGTCAATTTCTACAACTTGATTTTCGGTACTGCCGCCGAGCAATTCAGAGTATGCCTGCTCCGGGGTTTTTAATATTTGCTTTTTAGGTTTAAAAAAATCAGGCATTTTCACATTCCTCCATAATTCTATGTGCAGCCTCTATGTATTGAGCACCTACAACTGACTTACAATCCGAAACGCTGCTGCGGTGAAAACCGACTGAGTTTTTTGTTTCTGTCCTATATGATATATATGTATTAAAAACAAGATCGTTATAACTTTCTTTAAGTGCGTTGTAAATTGTAGCGGAATGTCTTGTATTAGTCTGATACATAGTAACAAGCATTCCGAGAAGATATTTACGAATATCGGTGTCTTTCTTAATTCGCATAAAACTGTCAAGCATTTGTTCTACGCCCTCATAACTGAGTAAATCGGCCTGAACAGGAATAAGCAGCTTATCACAAGCGTTGAGAACATTTGTAACAAGCAAATCAAGAGCAGTTTGACAATCAAATATAATGTAATCGTAATTTTCGTTAAAGTAATCATTTTCAAAAATTCTTGAAATTACAGTTGAACTGTTATCATCTGCAGCAATAATTCCAAGCATACCGGCAAGCAAGTTAATTGACGGTATAAAGTCAAAATTTTCTTTTTCACAATAACGAATACAATTTTTAAAATTTACATTTTGTTTTGTAACTGTGCTGAAAATAATGTCTGATGTTGTAGGTTTGCCGTCAGCTTCCCAATCGAGCCAGTTCGATAAGTGGTGCTGTGGGTCGCAATCAACAAGCAATACTCTGCGATTGTTGACAGCAAGAGCTGCTCCGAGATTTAATACAGTTGTAGTTTTTCCTACTCCACCTTTTTGATTTGATACTGCAATTTTTATTGCTTTGTTATTTTCTTTCATTTTTCGTTCCCCCGATTAAATGATAAATTTTTTACTAAGTGTCCCACCGTGGGACACTTGTTAGTTTGAATAATAAAAAAGACTGCCAAAAACGCAGTCATAATTACATCATCATAGCCATTCCCATATCGGGCATTGCTATTTGATTTGGTAAAATGGGTTGTGTCACCTGTGCAGCCTGAACATTTTTAATTGATGGTGTAAGTTCAGGTTTTAGACTATTGTTGATATTATCCGCAACTGATTTATATGCTCTGTGAGAGTGATCAAGTGATTTTGTAATGTCAGCCGAAGAGATACTTTTGTCTGCACACATTGCTTTGTATTGATCGGCAAGATGTCTTTGCCTGCTCTCAGGTATTTGCAAGCCAAAGTATGACTGCAACATTACCGATGTTGCGTCAGCTTCAAATTCCATTTGAGCTTCACTTTTAATTTGAGTTTTATCAAGCTCTTTATGTAAAATAGCGTGTGCGGTTTCGTGTGTAAGTACTGATAATTTTGTTGAATCGTCAAACATACCGCTAAGCGAAATTGAATTGCTTGCAGGATCAAAGAAGCCTCGCAGTGATACTGAATTAAATTGATTTTCGTGTACTTTACAATTCAACTCTTTTTCGCAATATGTTTTCATAAGTTCGTATAGCTGTTTATGCTGTTCTGATGTGTAACCAAGATCGAAATATTTAGGATAATCTTCTTTAGGACAATTTGTTTGTGCTATGTCAAAAACAGTACCGACTTTAAAATGTATTCGTTGCTCTGCCTCAATTCTATGTAGCTTGTAAGCCTCTTTCTGTTCTTTTGTAGCTTTACTGAGAGGAACAGGGCTGCCGTCAATATTAAGGTATGTCTTTATAGTTGGCACAAGTATTTTCATTCCGTGTTCGCCACGCTTAACCGAATAACCCATATCCTGATATGCTTTATAGCTGTTACAAAATGCTGCACCTGGGTTTTGTTGATATATGAGCAGAGAATTTCTTGAACTGTAGTTATAAAAACGAGTAGAGAATTGCAGATACTCAATTAAACTTTGAGGGTTATCATTAAAGTTTTTAGCCAGGTCAATGACCTTTTGTTTCATTTCTTCTTTTGTCTGTTCTGATTTTGACGGATCGTAAGCCATTTTTTACACCTCTCAATCTGCATATTGATTCTTAATTTCTTTTTGTACATTGTACGGCAATTCTGAAATACTTGTTAAATCTTTTGGAGAAATAGTTTCTCCGATTTCAATAAGATTTTCAGGGATTTCGCAGAAAAATAATTCGCCGTCCTCACGCTTGACAATAAGTTTATCTTCATAATATCCGACAACCTCGTTGTCTGTGTACGGTTCTTCAAAACTTAATATACTCATAGCTGCCTCCTGTTTTTTATATAAAAAAGACCTCATAAACAAAGTTGTTGAATATTGACCATATTATTACAATATGTTACAATATTGTTACCTGATTGCTTACGAGGTGTATTTTATGACTTTATGTGCTGCTTATCAGCAGTTCTTGAAAGAAAAAATTTCTGAAGGTGTAACTGAACAAACTTTAAAATATTATAAATATAATTTACCGAAGTTCATTGAATGGTGTGTAGATAACAAAATAGAAAATGTCGAAGATGTTTATACTCATTTATTTGAAGATTACAAACTCTATTTAATTGAAAATAAAAACGGTACTAAAAAAATATCACTGCAAACTTATACAAGAGCAGTGAAAACATTTTTATTATGGTTAAATGAAAATGAGTTCATTCAAAATGTGGGAAAGTTGAAACTTATTAAAGCTGAAATTGCCAATATAGTTCCTTTGTCAGATGTAGAAGTAAAAATACTTCTCAATAATTTTGATAACTCATACTTTGGTATTCGCAATAAATTAATGGTAATGTTTATGCTTGATTCAGGTCTGAGAAGAGGAGAAGTAGTAAGTCTTGAATCAAAAAACATATTTATGCATAACAACACTATGTTAGTGCAAGGTAAAGGAGAAAAAGAGCGATTAGTACCTTTTGGTGAAGAAACTAAGCGATATATTAATCGTTATTCACACATGAGAAACGAATATGAAAAACGCTTTTTCCAAAAAGAAGATGGTACACCGATTACCGATAATACAATCAAGATGTATTTTCAAGATTTAAAAGAAAGTACAGGAATTATCAGATTGCACCCTCACTTACTTCGCCACACTTTTGCGACTAACTATATTCTTTATGGCGGTGATGTTGAAGAACTGCGAATATTGCTCGGACACACAAGTTTACAAATGACAATGAAATATGTGCATTTAGCTACACAACAAAGAATACTAAATCAGCGTTATCATAGTCATATTGATAAATTATTTTGTCAATATGATAATAAATTGGCTCAGTAGAAGGGATAGCTTAAAAAGCTGAGGAAATAACTGTTCAGCAAGTCTATATAATTTTAACTTATCAATAGCAGCATACATTTTTAATGTCTCCTTTAATTTTATTTTTCTTTAACAATGTAAAATTTGAATAAATCGTCATAATCAACGATATAAGAAACATCAGAATTGCGTTCAGTTAAAAGAACTTTGCAACAATTAACAAATAAATGAAATTCATAACCACTACATTCAAGCACATAAAAACTGTCACGCTGATATTTGAAAAAGAAGAAATCTGATAATTTTTTATTTAAAATCTCATGAAAATAAAACTTACACAGCTTAACCATATTTGTTTTATTTACATTAAGCTTAAGTTCTTTGAATTGTGTGTTTTCAAGCATTTTTAATGTCCCCTTTCCAATAAAGAAACACTACTGTTCCTTTTAATCAAGGTGTCCGGAGTTCGAATCTCCGATGGGTCACCATAAAGCCGCAAGGTACAATGCCTTTGCGGCTTTACTTATATAAATGTAAAAGACACTGTCGGTAATTTGCACAAACAACTTTTTTAAGCTCGCTAATCAGAATAAGCGTTTTACACAAAAATTATATATTGGGCTGTCGCCAAGCGGTAAGGCAACGGACTTTGACTCCGTCATGCGTGGGTTCGAATCCCGCCAGCCCAGCCAAAAGCACTGATTTTTTATAGTCAGTGCTTTTCTTTTTTGCTTGCCAAAAAGTCAAGGTGTCTAAGTCAAGGTGTCTAAATGGCTGTCAAATCTATTATTAACTAATTGCATTTGTGCAGCCAAATGAATATATATTTGAGTGATTGAGATAGAACTATGACCGAGTAGAACGCACTTTTGGCTTAGAATTAAAATAAACAGTAAAAGTATTGAGATAGAACTATGACCGAGTAGAACCCTGAGGACTTCAAGATTACCGCCCTGGATGAGCTTGTAAAATAAAGTGTGTAAGTTAAAAAATAGCTTGCACACTTTTTCAATTTCGGGAAAGTGTGTTACAATGAAAGAAAGGAAAAAGGAATGAACGAAATGGCAAAAAGAGAGAAAGCACACGGGGCGAGAACCTCGCAAAGCAAATTATGGGACATTATAATCCGAAAAGCGTTGCAGATATGCAGGACGCCTTGCCCCACTTGTCCTTGAACAAAATCAGGTTGTTCATAGCTTCTTCCTCGCTGATTGCTTGATATACTTTCTTGAGGTCAACCATCAGCTCCTTGATGTGTTTGTAGCTGACAAACCTTGTGCTTGAGCGTATCTGATGAATGATGCAACGCTGGATTTGTGCGTTCGGAAAAGCCGCTTCAATAGCTTGTCTGAAACCTGTCAGACCGTCAACGCAGAACAGAAATACATCTTTAATTCCACGGGTTTTGAGCTTGTTCAACACATTCAGCCAGAATTTACTGCTCTCATTTTCGCCAATCCATATGCCGAGAATATCTTTCTGGCCGTCGAGATTGATGCCTAAAACTACATATGCAGCCTTCGTGATATACTGATGATTTTCCTTGATTTTGTAATGAATTGCATCCATAAAAACGAACGGATATACTGCTTCAAGAGGTCGATTTTGTCATGCAGTCACATCGGGCATAATCTTCTCGCTGATTTTGCTGACAAGCTTGGGAGAGATTTCTACATCATACAGATTTTTGATTTGTTCGGAAATATCATACTGGCTCATTCCGCAGGCATAAAGTGAGAGAATTTTCTCATCATTTCTGCCGGTGCTTTTGCCATTAAAAAAACTTCCTTTCAAGCTTTAATTTTTCTATTTCCATTATTGCTTGAAAGGAAGCTTATTATTCACTTTTACACAAACTTTTCGGCGGTATCCAAACGAATCGGCTACGGTTACGTGATGATGATTTCTTCTTTACCTTGATTCGCTATCTTTCTATTCCTTCTGTCCGTTCACCATCCCGCAAAAAATCGTGATGAACCACTTTTTTTATCAGTCATCGCTTTTTTGTGTTATTGTTTTATTTAATTTTCAAAACAACTGCGAGAGTGAATTTCATATTTTCAGGGTCAAAATTATGACTTACATTACCATTGTATTGTTTTGCTATTCGTTCTATACTTTTTATTCCGTAGCCGTGAATAAATTTATTGCTTTTGGTTGTTTGCAATTTGCCGTCCTTAAGATTAGGAGCAGTTGTGCAGTAATTCCATATGTTGATTACAATATAGTTTGTATTCGTTTGCTTAACTGTAAGCTCAATTTTTTTGTTATCGGCATTTTGCGTTGCCTCGAGAGCGTTTTCAAGAATATTATCAAGTAATGATGTTATATCGTTATTTGAAATGCAAGAAAAATCTATATCTCGAATATCGCAGTAGAAGTCAATCTCTTTATCTTTGCAAGCACTGACATATCTGTTTATGATTGCATTTATAAGTTTGTTATCGCTGTATTTCTTTAAGTATTTAATCTGATAATCTTCATACAGACTGTCAATGTATTTATTTATGCTTTCAAAGTCTTTTTCGTTTGAAAGTTCTTTTATTGAAAGCAAGTGGCGTTTTATATCGTGAATTAAAATATTAGAATTTTCGTATTGATTTTGCAAAATAGAGTAATATTCGGTATCAATTTCTGATTTTTGCTTTTGCAGCTTTAGCGCCGTGTTTTCGTATTGAGTTTTCAATACGTCTTCGTGTACAAGAAAAACAACTATATTTGAATACATTAAAAGCAGAGCGCCTACCGCAAACAAAACATATGTAAATTCGTCAAGTTTATAGTTAAGCGAAATGTATGACATACCGCATATGATAAGTATTGACGCCATCGGCAGAAAGAAAAGCATATTTGTTTTATTTAGCTTCAAATTTTCTTTATTTTCTTTGACAGAAATTTTAGATACAAAGTATGCAATAAAAAAGAAAAATAACTGCGAGCTGCCGCTTAATAAGAAAAATATCATACCGTTCTCAGTGATTCCTTTAATATCAATATTAAAAGTTACCATTACAAGGAACAGCAGAGTCATTTTTGTTATGAGAGTTATAGATGTGAGAAGAATTGAAGTAAATATTGCTTGAAAAACATTTGTGTTAAAGCAAAAAATACACAGCAACAGATTGCAAGCTAAAAATGCTACAATATTTGAATATTCCACACCTATCGTATTTATTATAAATTGCAGTGCAGCAGACAATGAAAAACATAAAAATAAACCCATATTGCTCATTTTCTGAGCAAATTTGCCGGAAATAAATATGTAAGAAATGATTGCCTCAAATACCGTTACCATCGCATAGCTGAAAATTATCATACAATACCTCCCGCAAAATCAAAAAAGGCTTTTTTAAATTCTGCGTATTTTCTTTGCGAAATGCAATGCTCCATAAGATTCTCATTGGCCCCCTGAAATGTAATTGAACTTTTATCAAAGTTAATTACATTCTGTAAGTTTACGATATAGCTTTTATGCGATTGGACAAAGCAGTTAGGCTGATTGATTATTTCGTACCATTCGGCAGGTTTCTTATTGGTTTCGTATGATTTGTATTTAGTAACGATAAGTGAACCGTGTTTTCTGTTTTCAATATAGAGAATATCCCTTGTTTTTACGGTGAAAATTTCGTCATATTTTTCTATTATAATACTTTTACTGATTTTCTTGTAATAGTCAACGGCTTCAAGAAAATTTCTGTTAAACCTTTCAGTGTCAATCGGCTTTGAAAGATATCTGAAAACCTGAATTTTCATTGCACTGTCAAGGTAAGCCGGATATGAGGTAAGAATCATAATAATAATGTCGGGGTTTAATTGTTTTAATCTTTCCGATACCTCAAGTCCGTTTACGGCAGGCATTTGAACATCGACTATAGCGATGTCGTAAGAATGTTTTTCTTTAAATATAAAATCACCGCAGGTACGCATATCTATATTAAATTCAATTTTATAGTTTTTTTGAAGATTACTTATAAGTGACCGTACTTTTTCGAGTATTGATTTATCATCATCACAAAGCAGAATATTAAGCACCGAAATTCCCCCTTTAGAAGATATTATACAACATAATTTTTAATTTGTCATATAAAAAACATCACTTTTGACTTTTTTTAATGCGTTTTTGCCCAAACTGTAACAAATGAAAATCCTTGTGCTATAATAAAATCAGTAAATAAAGGAAAAACAAGTACATTTAGAAGTTTTGTATTTAGCGGTTTTGATTATGGCACTTCACAGCTACTTCATACATCTGCGATATGATGTGTGAAGTAAAGCGGTGCTGTGCAACGGTACGGAGGTTTGTATAAAATAAAAAGGGAGAAATACTCTTGAATACAGTTGCATTACAGGATTTTCAATCATATGCAAAAGTTAATGACAATGTTATTAACAAATTCAAGAATAAAATTCCTGAAAATTTGCTTAAAATTTGGCAAAATTACGGATTAGACACTTCTATGAACGGATATATTAAAGTGATTAATCCCGATGATTATCAAAGTATAATTGATAATACATACTTTCCGTATAAAGACGCAGTTCCCATTTTTGTAACTGCCTTTGGTGACATAATTACCTTGGAAAGCGGCGAGTATATAAGTATAATGTATCTTCGCTACGGAAAATGTGAACTGATGCTCAAAGATTTTGATTTCTTTTTAAAAAGACTTGCAGACAAGAGCTTTTTAAACGAATTTTTTTCTTTGAATCAGTATTATAAAGCTGTTAACGAACATGGAAATTTGTTGTATATAGAGTGTTTTGGTTATATGCCTTTATTAGCGCTCGGTGGGGACGAAGACACCGATAATCTGAAAAAATTTCAGATACTGGAGCACATAGCGTTGATAAATTCATATTTCCTCATACTGATGTAAATCCGTTCTGCCTGACATCTTGAGATTTATAAAAATTGAGTAATCGGCAATATTGATGTTTAAAGAGAGAGGGAACAAGATGTTAGGCAACGAGATTTAATTTTAAATTTGATAGTATCTTATATGTTTTAGTGGTATCTGCAGTTAATGAGGATACTGCTTTTTTTATTTATATTGTTATAAAATTTATAGGCTCTATGTCAATAGTTGGGGTAAATTATGGTTTAACGGTATGATTTACCAAACAATTATAAAAGTTTGGTCGACCTTTTCAAAGGTCGTGGGTGTGGGCAAAGCCCA
>ERZ827469.1735-NODE-1735-length-18593-cov-4.118675_pt1 | contig 18593 bp, 13 predicted proteins | sample MGYA00519917_ERZ827469 | MGnify/ENA primary metagenome ERZ827469 (study PRJEB31778, sample SAMEA3449314) | human gut metagenome | biome: human gut; feature: human-associated habitat; material: faeces | place: United Kingdom | collected 2010/2012 ... | reverse complement strand
GCCGTGACATCGAACGACGTCCCGGAAGCGAAGTCGATCGCGTCGGCGGCCAGATCGGTTTGCAGTTCCCGCTTTCGCCCGTCCGGCCCGACCCGGTCCCAGTCGTATATCCGATAGGTGATGTCGGAAGCCTGCTGGATTTCGGCGATCAGCACGCTGCCTTCGATCGTGTGGACCGTGCCGGCCGGGATGAAGAACGTATCCCCCGGATGTACGCGGGCTTTTGCCATAAGTTCGGGAAGCGTGCCTCGCTCGACGTGTTCGGCGTACTGTTCTCGGGTGACGGGCCCGTCGAATCCGACGCGGAGCGCGGCGTCGGGGCCGCAGTCGACCACGTACCACATTTCGGTTTTGCCGTAGGAGCCGTGCCGCTCGGCGGCCAGATCGTCGTTCGGATGCACTTGGACCGACAGGGGCTGCTGTACGTCGAGGTACTTGATGAGCAACGGAAACTGAAGGCCGAAACGTTCGTATACGCGGTCGCCGACCAGCTCGCCCATGTAAACCTCGATCAGTTCCTCCAAATCGTTGCCCTTCAGCGGACCGTTGCGGACGACCGACCGGTTGCCGTCGAGGCCGGAGAGCTCCCAGCTTTCGCCGACGGCGCGTCCTGCGGGAAGCCTTTTGCCCAGCTTCTCGCCGAGCCGGCGGCCTCCCCATATCTTTTCCTTGAGAATCGGTTTGAATTTCAGCGGATAAAGCATCTTATTCGGGATTTGCCCCGTCGTCCGCCGGTTCTCGGTGCGGAACCGGCGGACGGACCCCGGTGCGGGCGGTGCGGAGCGGGTTTAAAAATAAGTACAAATCTAAGCATTTATGGCGAGATTTGCATACCTTTGTCCGCAGTGGACGATAAATAATAGCGCATGGATTTACTATGTGTCGAGCACGTGACGAAGCGGTATGCGACGCATACCGCGCTGCACGACGTGTCGCTCGCGATTCCCCGGGGGGCCGTTTACGGCTTGCTCGGTCCCAACGGCGCCGGCAAGACGACGCTGATCCGTATCATCAACCGCATCACGGCTCCGGACGAAGGCCGCGTTCTGCTCGGCGGCCGCTGTCTTGCGCCGGAGGACGTCCGCCGCATCGGCTATCTGCCCGAGGAACGGGGGTTGTATAAGAAGATGAAAGTCGGCGAACAGGCGCTCTATTTCGCCCAGCTCAAGGGGCTTTCCAAGCGCGAGGCCGCGCTCCGGCTGAAGCGGTGGTTCGAGAAGTTCGGCATTGCCGGCTGGTGGGACAAGAAGGTCGAGGAACTGAGCAAGGGGATGGCCCAAAAGGTACAGTTCATCGTCACGGTGCTGCACGAGCCCGAATTGCTGATTTTCGACGAGCCGTTCAGCGGTTTCGATCCGGTCAATGCCAATCTGCTCAAGAACGAGATACTCGCGCTGCGAGATGCGGGCGCGACGATCGTTTTCTCGACCCACAACATGTCGTCGGTGGAGGAGATATGCGACCACATCACGCTCATCAACAAATCGCACAACATCCTTACCGGAAAACTCGACGATATCCGCCACGAACACGGAACCAACATTTTCGAAGTGGAGTTCCGGGGCGACCGGGAACGGTTGAAGGCGCAGCTTTCCAACCGCTACACGATATTGGAGACGGAAGGGGAAGATGCGCTGCGGAATGCGCTCAAAATACATCTGACCGAACACGAACAGATACGCGAGCTGGTTTCCGCAATCAACTCCGCCGTCGAGATACGTTCCTTCAGGGAGATTATCCCCAGCATGAACGACATATTCATCAAGGCCGTCGCAGGCCAGCTTTAAACCGGAAGGAGGAAGGACAATGGGAAAAATCGGATTGATAGCACGCAGGGAGTTCAACGAACGCGTACGCAAGAAAAGCTTCATCATCACCACCATACTGATGCCTCTCTGCTTTGTGGGCATCATCGTACTCATGGCCTGGCTGATGACGCGCGAAAGCGACAAGGAGCGGGAGATAATCGTGATAGACGACAGCGGCATGGTGGCGCCGCATCTCGTGAACGAAGGTTCCATCCGCTACCGGATGGCGGACCGCACCCTCGAACAGATGCAGGAACAGGCACCGGAAGGGGCCTTCGGCATTCTGGTCATAGGACATGACATCATGAGCAACCCAAAAGCCGCCCAGCTCTTCACGTACGAATCCTCCACACTGATGATTGAGGAGTCCATATCGGGACAGATACGCAAGATAGTGGAAGACGCGAAGCTGAAAACATACGATATAGACAATCTGGACGAGATACTCGCGGAGGTACAGACTCCCATCAAGCTCCAGACCAAGGAGATTACCGACTCCGGAGAGACGCGGGACTCCTCTAGCGCACTGAACATGGCAGCCGCCTACATCTTCGGCCTGCTCATATACATGTTCGTATTCATGTACGGCACCATGGTCATGCAGGGAGTCATCGAGGAGAAGAGCAACAAGGTGCTCGAGCTGATGGTATCGTCCGTCAAACCTTTCCAGCTCATGATGGGCAAAATACTCGGCATCGCCTCCGTAGCCCTCACGCAACTATTGATTTGGGTGGTATTCATCGCAGTCGCGGGAGGCGCGGCGATAAACTATTTCGCGGGGGATGCGATGGCCGCCGCGGCCGCCATGAATGCGGGAACCGCAGGGATGCCGGCCGCCATGGGCGACATCGGCACCGACGAGATGGCGATACTCAGCCGCCTGACGGACATGCGCTACATCCTCACGACCGTCATAGGCTTCATCGTTTATTTCATCGGCGGATACCTCCTTTACGCAGCCATGTTCGCCGCGGTAGGCAGCGCCGTGGACAACGAGAAGGATACCCAGAACCTGCAGCTTCCCATCACGGTGCCCCTCATACTCGCCATCGTGGTCATGGTAAGCGCCATGCAGGACCCGAACAGCCAGATAGCCTTTTGGTTCAGCATGATACCCTTTACCTCGCCCGTCATCATGATGGCCCGCCTGCCTTACGGAGTTCCCATGTGGGAGCTGCTGGTATCGGTGGGACTGCTCTACCTGACCTTCGTGGGCACGGTATGGCTCGCCGGCAAGATATACCGCGTCGGAATCTTCATGTACGGGAAGAAACCCTCGTTCAGAGAGCTGTTCAAGTGGGTCAGGTATAAATATTGACGTTTCACCTGCGGCGGTTACTCCGCAAAGGCCGGAAACATTACCTTTGCAGAAACGGCAGAGGGCGAAAGGTACGGTATTTGCCGCCTGACGGAACGGAATCGACAAAACACAAAACTCCATAGCAATGAAAAAACTGCTTATTCTGATTGGGGCTGCGGTACTCCTGTTCGGATGCACCGGCCCGATGGGACCGCAGGGGCCTCAAGGTCCGCAGGGAGAAGGTTCGCAGACGTTCACCCTGACATACAAACTGGCCTCCGCCGACTGGGAGAAGAATACCGATGCAGCGGGCAATTTCATCGGCTGGTGGCATGAGATACAGATGCCCGAACTCAGCACCTATGTCTACGAATACGGCATGTACAACGTCTACCTGTGGGATGGCAACATACAGGTACCGCTGCCCCTGATTGTCTACAACGAGACGGACAACGCATTATGGGAGAAGAAGATCTCCTGCGACTTCGCAGTGGGTTCGGTAGCGGTTTACTATCAGGAGAACGACTTCAAGAACGAGGGGTACCGCCCTGAGGATATGACCTTCCGCATCCACCTGGTTTGGTAAGACTTCCCGTGCCGGGATGAACGGGAAGAGGCGACGCCTTTCCCGAAAGCAGAAGCGCCCGGCGTAGCGACGGAGGGACAGCAGCGGATGAAAGTCCCGTCAGACAGAGGCGAAGGGGTAAAGACGATTTGGTCTTTACCCCCTTCGCCTTTATGGTGACGTATACTCCGTATCCGGCCTGACATTGGTTCCGTACCAAGCCGTGCAATTACAAATACCGTCCTGTCCGGCTTTCCGGTGCCTGTCGAACCGTTTCGAGCGTTCCGGCAGCGACAATCCGGCCACCCTCCTCACCGCCCCCCGGGCCCATATCGATGATATAATCCGCATTGCGTATCACATCCAGGTCGTGTTCGATGACCACTACGGTAGCCCCCCTGTCAATCAAGGCCTGGAAAACGCCCAGCAATACCTGCACATCCAGCGGATGCAGCCCGATGGTCGGTTCGTCGAAAACGAACACGGAATCCGCCTGCATTCTCCCCATTTCGCTGGCCAGCTTCAACCGCTGCGCCTCGCCGCCGGAGAGACCGGGCGTCTCCTCCCCCAGCGTCAGATAGCCCAAACCGAGCCGCTGCAACACCTGCATACGCTGCGACACGACCTTCATGTCGGCACAGGCCTCCAATGCAGCGTCTATACCCATGTCCATCAGTTCCGGCAACGAATAAGCTCTTCCCTGCCGGTCCGTATGTTTGATGAGCCAGGCATCCTTTCCGTAACGGGAGCCGCGGCACTCCGGACAGGTCAGTACCACATCGGGCAAAAACTGTACGTCGAGGCTGATGGAACCCGTCCCGTCGCACGCGGGACAGCGCAGACGACCGGTATTATAGGAAAAATCTTCGGCCTTATACCCGCGACTCTTCGCATCCGGCGTCTTGGCATAGATTTTCCGCAGTTCGTCGTGTACATTCGCATAGGTGGCCACGGTGGAACGGACATTCACTCCGATTGGCGTGGCATCAATCAGCTTGACATGTCCGATACCCTCCGCCTCCACAGCCCGCACATGAGCCGGCAGCCGCGTCCCGCCTGCAAGGGCCTTCAGGGCGGGGACAAGGCTTTCGAGTACCAGCGTCGTCTTGCCGGAACCGGAAACGCCCGTCACCACAGTCAGCCTTCCTTTGGGAATTTCGACCTCCAGAGGCTTTACCGTATGGATGCCGGAGGTGGAGAGCCGAATACGCCCCTCCGAAAACATCTCCTCGGCTCCTGCCGGTCTCCGGATGCGGGTATCCGCCCGCCCGGAGAGGAAGCCCCCTATTCGGGACTCCGGATTGTTTCCGACATCCGCCACGCTCCCTTCGGCAATCACCCGACCGCCGGCCGCACCCGCACCCGGTCCCATCTCGATGAGCCAATCCGCCTCTTTCAGAATCTGCGTATCATGGTCGACCAGCAGCACCGAATTCCCGTCCGCCACCAGGTCGCGTATCACGCCGTTCAATCCCACGATGTTGGAAGGATGCAGCCCGATGGAGGGCTCGTCAAGCACATACAGCACACCGGTCGTCCTGTTGCGTACCGCCCGAGCAAGCTGCATCCGCTGCCGCTCTCCGGTCGAGAGGGTGGACGAAGCCCGGTCGAGCGTCAGGTAGCCGAGTCCCAGGTCCATCAACCGCATGGCCGCAGACCGGAAAGATTCGCAAATGCTCCGGGCCATCGGCTCCATCTCTTCGGGCAGGGAAGCCGGTACACCGTCCACCCATTCCATGAGTTCGGCCAGCGTCATCCGGCAGGCCTCATCGAGGGAGATACCCCGCAGTTTGGGCGCCCGCGCCGCTTCGGACAGGCGCGTTCCGCCGCACGACGGACATACCTCCTCCTTCAGAAACCGGGCGACACGCTTCATTCCCTTCTCATCCTTGACTTTCGCCAGCGCATTCTCTACGGTATAAATCGCATTGAAATAGGTAAAGTCCATCTCACCCGCAGCACCGCTGGTCTTATTCTGGTAAATCATGTGGTGCTTGACGGCCGGCCCGTGGAACACGATTTCCCGCTCTTCCGGTGTCAGCAGGCGAAACGGCACGTCGGTACGCACACCCAAATCCCGGGCGATATCCTTCATCAACGACCACATCAGTGTCTGCCAGGGCAGCACAGCCCCCTCGTCTATGGTAAGGGATTCATCGGGCACGAGGGTCGATTCATCCACAATCCGGATACTCCCGGTACCGCCGCACTCGGGACAGGCCCCCTGACTGTTGAAAGAGAGTTCCTCCGCCCCCGGTGCATAGAAATGCTCTCCGCACTCGGGACAGACGAGTTCGCGCCCTGCGGCAACGGCAAGGGAGGGAGGCGCATAGTGACCGTTCGGACAGCGGTGGCTGGCCAATCTCGAATACATCAACCGCAGGCTGTTCAGCAGCTCCGTAGCCGTACCGAACGTGCTGCGGATACCGGGAACTCCGGGACGCTGGTGCAGCGCGAGAGCCGCCGGAACATACGTCACCTCGTCTACCTGCGCCTTGGCCGCCTGCGTCATCCTGCGCCGCGTATAGGTAGAGAGGGCCTCCAGATAACGCCGGGAACCCTCTGCATAGACGACGCCAAGTGCGAGCGACGATTTGCCGGAACCGGAGACGCCCGCCACTCCCACTATCTTGTTGAGCGGAATATCCACGTCCACCCCTTTCAGGTTATGAACCCTCGCACCCCGTATCTTTATCCTGTCAATCATAACAACCGCATGCAAAAGGAAATCGTTTCCACAAAATTACCCATTATTCCACACTTTCCTCCCTGCGACACGAAAATGCGTCCCTGCCATCGGCACTGCCGCAAACGAAACGAGGAGAACATACCGGACGATGCTACCCGCGGCAGCGATACGGAAAACGCGCCGGCCTCCTCTCTCTCCACAACCGCTATCCGGACAGCATCGCCGCGGCCGTCCAGATACAGATGGTACGCCGTCCGGAAGATAGATACGGCGGAGCAAGTGCTCCGCCGTATCCGTTTCAAATTTCGGCCCGGCCGCCCTCACAACGACAGGCACGGACATCCGGTCGCCCGGCATCAGATAAGCCCCTTCTCCTTCTTTTCCCGAACGGCGCGGAGCATATCTTCCGTCATGGACTTCATATCCCACTTCGGCTTCCAGCCCCACTCCTCACGGGCACAGGTATCGTCGAGGCTGTCCGGCCAGCTACGTGCAATGGACTCCTTGACAGGGTCCACGTCATAGGTCATCGTGAAACCGGGCATCGCCTTGCGGAGCTCGGCATACAGCATCTCCGGCGTAAAGCTCATGGAGGTCACATTGAAGCTGTTGCGGTGTACGAGTTTCGACGGGTCGGCCTCCATAATCTGGATGCAGGCGTCGAGTGCATCGGGCATGTACATCATGTCCATATAGACATCGCTCGGTATCGGACATACATACGAACCCTTTTTCACGGCATCGTAATAAATCTCTACGGCATAATCGGTCGTCCCTCCGCCCGGAAGCGTCACGTTGGAGATGAGTCCGGGGAAGCGCACGCTGCGCGTATCGACACCGAAACGCTTGTGGTAATAGTCGCCGAGCAGCTCGCCCGTCACCTTGCACACGCCGTAAATGGTCGTCGGCCTCATGACGGTATCCTGCGGTGTCTTCACTTTCGGGGAGTTGGGGCCGAAAGCGCCGATGGAACTCGGCGTGAAGAGGGCGCAGTTGTATTCACGCGCTATCTCCAGCGAATTCATCAGGGCACCCATATTTATCTGCCATGCCTTCTGCGGGTTCGCTTCGCCTACGGCCGACAGCAGCGCCACCAGGTTGTAGATGGCGTCTATCTTGTATTTTTTGACCACCTCGGCATAGGCTTCGCCATCGAGCGCATTGAGCTGCACGAACGGCCCGTTCGCCGCCAGCATGGGGCAGTCGCGCATATCCGTAGCCACGACATTTTCGTTCCCGTAGACGCTCCGCAGCCTCATTGTGAGTTCGGAACCGATTTGGCCGCCGGCCCCGATGATAAGAATCTTTTTCATGTCCTATTTATAATTTAAACAATGCCTGTACACAAGGGAACCGGGCTTGCACCGGCCGCCCTCACTTTCCGGTCTTCTCGCGCTCCTCGGCTTCCCGGATAAGTCCCACGGACAAGACCGTATAATAGATGACGACCACTGCCTGCGCTACCACCACGGCCCATGTCAGGAAAGAGCGCACGGGTATCATCCATACGAGCAACGCCAAACCCGACACGAAAAGCACCGCCAGCACCGCAACCACGCGACGTAATCCCTTGAATCTGTCCATCGTTACAATTTTGGCCCAAAATTAGTAATAATTCTTACGTTTTATTACCGCAGCCCGCCGAAAAACGATAACCGCCGAACCCGGGGGTTCGGCGGGCACTCCCTTCCGCCGCCAGACCATCACCCCTCCCGGTCTTCTTCCGGCAACCGAACGGAACATCCGAAACGGAACCGCACATACCCGCACCCCATTCGGTTGCCGATTCCCTAACCGCCGATAAACCGGACAAACTGTCGAAAGCTCCGGCTTCATGACAACAAAATGATACGATATCCGCCACGGCTGTTGGAAATTTGGAAAATGATGCCTATTTTTGTCCCGCTTTCGGAAATCGTCCGACGCAGCAATCGCTGTTGTAGCTCAGTGGTAGAGCACTTCCTTGGTAAGGAAGAGGTCACGAGTTCAATCCTCGTCAACAGCTCAAGCTATTTATGAAGAACCCATCGCTGTAGACGGTTGGAAATTAAAAAGGACACTCGCATAGGCTCGAGAGTGTCCTTTTGTTTTTCAATACGTTACGAAACAATCTTATTTCAGAAGCAATTTAGAAGACGCCCCGCAACAGCAGCGCCTTTTCCAGATTCCAACATCTCCTTCTCCTTCCATCACAATCAAGTGCACTATACGATTCGCTATCAGGTCTGCTCGCTACGAACCTCCTTTACATTCCCCAAAACTTATGTAAAGGTTCTCCGGCTTTTCTTTACATTCCCCAAAACTTATGTAAAGGTTGTGGTCGCCCTGAATTTAAATTCCAGTATTTACAACCGATTATTACTCAATATTTTATAGATAATAAGTCAGAAATATGGTCATTATCTTTAATTATACATTCTAAAGGGTAGAAATTTAACACTTTTATTAATTCTTAACCTGCTAAAGGTGTCAATTTGGACGGAATCCTCATCTTACTGCGTAATTAATTTCCTGTATTCCACTGTTATCTACTTAATCCTGAATTTAGACAAAGATAACAATATGCGGAAAATCTGCCAAGGACAACTTTATAAAAGCAATATGCCACTAATGCCGCAACGAGGTTCATTAAGAAGTTATTGATAGGACTATGCCTTGAATGTACCAGTTTGGCTGTGTTCTTAAGCATGTTGTTGATGCACTCGATGACAAAATGTTTACGTAACATGATTTTATTCCAGAGCGGATCCATATCAAATTTCTTGCTGAACTCATTTACCATACAGAAAATATCCGTAATTTTGTAGGGCTAATATCCTATAAAAAAGAAGATAATGGAGATTTTGAAACTTAGAGAACATATTGAACTTTCAGAGAAAGCAGCGGTTTGGTTCCACTCAAAATGGAATATTCCTATTGAGGAATATATGGAAAGTATACAAGAATGTATATTAGGGACTAACTGCGTTCCTCAGTGGTATTTAGCAGTAGAAAACGAGGCAATTATTGGAGGAGCCGGAGTTATCGAAAATGATTTTCATAATCGTAAAGACCTTACTCCAAATATCTGTGCTTTGTATGTAGACAAAGAATATCGTCAACAGGGCATTGCTGGGCGAATCTTAATTAAAATATATTTGTAATGACATGAAATCTTTGGATGTGAAAGATTTGTATCTGGTTACAGAGCATACAAAATTCTATGAAAGATACGGTTGGAACTTTTTATGTCTTGTCCAGGAGGACAATGAAGAATCAAGCATGATAAGAATGTATCATATAGATTTATAACACGGAACACGCTCTTCGTGACAAGTATCAACATAAAGCAGAGACACTGTCATCCCTTATTGATGGCAGTGCCATACTGTTAGCATATAAGGTCCATCACATTGAATATCGTACCCCAAGATACCGTCAATAATTACCGTTTCCTTATGCACCAATCATTATGAGCAAGATAGCTGACATGTTCTATCCGATAATCATCTATCAAGGGATAGTACATCATTTCACAGGTATGATGATGACGGAAGCCACATTTTTCCTGTGCCCGTTTTGATCTTTCATTGCCGTTAAAGTAGCCACACCACAAGTTCGTAAGCTTCAAATCCTCAAAGGCATATCGGATTACCTCACGCATGGCTTCGGGAATCAGCCCTTGTCCCCAAAAGGGAACACCGATCCAGTAGGAAATCTCTCCCTCGTCTTCTCCAATCGGGAAATTACTCTTAGCCCCGCGTATTACGCCTATGCACCCGATTGCCCTGTCATCTTCTTTAAGGGTTACGGCAAACACTCCTTCTTGCGCGAAAACCGTGCGGATAATCTCCCGGCTTTCCTCTACACTTCGGTGAACGGGCCATCCGGCAACGGGTCCCACCCGCTCGTCTTTCGCATACTCATACAATGTTTCGGCATCTGCTTCCCTCCAAGGGCGCAAAACCATTCTTTCTGTTTTCAAATTCATACTCTTAATCTGTTTGATTATCATCCGAAATCGGATTTTGTTGATTCGATGCAAAAATACTGCTTCGGACGGGAATAGAAGAAAACAAAATATGAACAAAACCGGTATTTTTAGAAACAATATTCAAAACAGAATGCATAAACCATTAATTTTGCAGTATAAACAAAAACAATATGCCGACGCAGCATCAGATGACTGTTGATTATCAATAGTTTACGGCTTAAAAGATGGAAACCTCAAAAATTTACTTGTTTTTTCGCAAAAAATCGACGATTTAACGATTTTTTTCAATGTCTCCCTCCGAACAGAGGGAAAAGAGGAAAAAACAGCCCTTTCAGGCCCCGACAGACTCCCTCCGCAAAGATAGAGCATGTCGGGGTTTATTTCGCCAAAACGGACTGTAAAATCGAGGTTGGATTCGCGGATATTTTCGGGGTTGTCGTCCGTCATCTTGGGTGGGCCGATGGGGTGTTTTGTCTGGCCTTTGCCTTCGGGTTGCTTAATAAGTGTCGCAGCCAAAAGAAAAAATGGCTGAGACCATTTTCATGGCGCAGCCATCTCTTTTCTTCCCTTATTTTGACTTTACTTTAATGAACGTATATATGAATACGGGGATAAAGTAAAGTTGCGGAACCCGTCGGACCGTACCAATCAGAAGAAAACCATATTCGGCCGGATCTCCTCGATCATCTTTTGCGGCACTTCGCACTCCCGGGCGATCTCCGGCCATCCGGATGCTGCCTGGCAAACCTCGTCGATAATCCGTGCGGCATTCTTGATGTTGTTCTTGGCCGCGCATTCGAGCAAGTCGTCTTTGGTGATACCGCTGAATTTGCCGTTTATCGACATCTGGTGGGCCGAGGTCCACTGGCCGTCGGGATTGTAAGCGTAACCCATGTCGTAGGCCGGAGAAAGGCGCCATTTCCCGCCTCTGTCCATCAGGAAAGAGATGTTCTTCGTGTGGTCGTCCTGGTTGCGCACCACGACATTGAACACCATTCTGCGGAACATCTCCTGCGCCTCCTTGTAGGTAAGCCGCAGCCCGCGCATTACGGCAAACGCCTGTTCATAGGAGTAGGCCCTGAGGAGCCGGTAATCGAAGTGCGCGATGCCGCAGAGCGTCTGCATGTGCACCTTTGCACCGTTTATCCGGTCGAACCTCTTTGTCAGGAAATGGGCCCTCCCGTTCTCTTCGATCAGCGAGCATTCCGCCATGTCGATGCCGCATTCCTTCACAAGACGAGAGAAGGAGTATTCCAGACGCCCGAAGTTCTCCGTCTCCCTGAATCCAGCCGTGGCGGATACGCCGTCCAGCTTGATGATGTAGTAGTCGAACCCGTCGGGAGCCTCGACCTGTCCCGAACGGATCTCTCCGGTGGATTTGTTGTAGGCAATGATTGCCTTGGCCCGTTGCCCGCCGGCAGAAGTGCCGAGACGTAGAATCTCCGCAATGGCCGCCTTCTTGTCGGAGCCGATGTTTACGTTGAAGCTTGATTTGTCGGCGAGGGCTTCTCTGGCTACATCCACCAGAGAATCGACCTCTATCCGGATATCCGTATCTACGGCATCGATGGCTGGCTCGAATTCAAGGGCACCCATGCAGCGTTTGCCCAGAAAGCAAAGCGTCTCGACCGCATTGCCGCTGGTCCGTCCCGTTAGGGCCAGCCACTTCTCAAAAAGTGCCCGGCCGTATGTATCCGGCAGGGAGTCCGCCAGCATTCCGGGCAGGCCTTTGAAGGTCGTTTTGTCGAGTTCCCCGAAACTGTACACGCGCCCCTCCCTTACGGGCATCATCAGCGGCGAAGGCTCTATGCCCTGTCGTACAAAGTCCGGATCGTACTCGAACTGTGCGACCTCATATCTTTGGTCCCAACGTACCGAACCTATGGGCTGGCCGTATAGATTGACACGAGCTACATCTACCATTCCGATTCCTCCTTATTCTCTTTTGTGTAACCTTTGGATGCCCGCTTGCGTTTGGGCTTGTTTGCCTTGTTGGCCAATTCGTAGTATTCGTTCGGGCTCAACTGCTCCTCCTCGACAAGCGGGATGAAGATGTCGAGTTTGCCAAGAGTGCGCAGGACGCGGATCAGCGACTCGAAGTTCTTTACCTCCCCGTCTTCCATGCGCTTTATGGTGGAGATGGAAACACCGCTCTTGTCCGCCAGCTCGGCTTGCGACATATTCTGCTTCAGGCGCACTGTTTTTATTTTGGCTGCAATCCTGCTGCAAAGCTCGGTATCTGTCAGTATGTATATATTGCCCAACATCTCAAATTTGGTATCTGTTGTGACAAATATAAGAATAAAAGCTCAGAAATGAAATCTTATTAGAAATAATTTAGGCGGAGGTCAATTTATATGCCGTGAAACTTGTTGTTTTGTACATTGGGCTAGGAAAAATATTTTGCAGCCAAAAGAAAAATGGCTGAGACCATTTTCATGGCGTAGCCATCTCGCCTCTTCTCTTATTTTGACTTTACTTTAATGAACGTATATATTTATATAAATACGGGGATAAATTAAAGTTGCTTTCAATATACGACAACTTCTTCAAACCAGTACAAATGACGATACTGAATAATGGTATAGTGTAGAATTAAAAAAATTATTCCTATGAAAAAGTGTGTATTTATAATGCCAAATCTTTTGGAAAAGTGAAGAAGTAATGCGATGTAAAAAGGTTAGATTAATTATACGATGACCGTCTCCAGATATAATGAGGATAAGATTCTCCTAATTGAGTGGTGTGACAGATAGGTAGGTCTTATATTATAAAAGATGTGGGGACAGAACTCTATGGCAACTATGTGGAAATAAACTTCGTGGAAAATGATGTAGGCAATATGATATTGATTTCATTTGGCATTTTCATCCAATTTCAATATCCTTATTAGGATTAAATTCATTTACTAAATGTTAGTTTTGGGAAATATACCTCATCTAATTGGCCGATAATTTGGTGCCACCAATCTCAGCGACTATATTTTGTATGAGAGTGAACATTTTGCTTCAAACGCCTAACTTTACATGTGAGTGAAATCGAAATTGTCTTAACGATGTCACTTTTTTGACTTCTTAAAGTATGCATATCATATTATTAGCTTAACTTTATATGCAAGAATATTCTTCATGACTGAAAAATAAATATAAAGATACAAATGAGTAAGATTCATTTTCTTCCTGTAAGACATGGTGATGCATTCATTATTGAGTGTACCCAAGGAGATGCACATGGACTTATTGTTATTGATGGTGGTCCTATGGGTTGCGGACATATACTTCAAATAAAGTTAAAAGAGTTAGGTACTCCTGATCTTATGGTGTTGACTCATTATGATGATGATCATATTGGGGGAATTCTACAATTGGTTGGCACCTGTTTAGATGATAATGTTATTCTAGCAAAAGAAGTATGGGCAAACTGTGCAGGTTATGTAGAAATGGCAGAGAGGAAGAGCACAAATGCTAAGCAAGGTGTGGCACTATCGGTTAAGTTGAATGAATTGAAAGAAAAACATGGAATAATATGGCGAGATGATCTGTCTGAAGGATTTGAGAAGGATCTGCCTTTCGCCAGCATAGAAGTTGTATCTCCACCAGAAACCATAAGGAGAATGGTTATAAAAAAACAAGAAGAAGAGGGACAACAGTTGTTGAATGCTTCTCAAATGAATACAGCCAACCTACAGAAATCTATTACTGAACTAGCTGAGTATATGCCCAAAGAGCCCGATTTAAATAAAGATACTGAACTAGCCAATGCATCTAGTATAGCCTTTATCCTGAAGTGTGACGATTTGAGCATATTGATGTTGGGGGATTGCTATCCTCAAAACGTAGAAAAATATCTTAGAAAAAAAGGCTATTCCGAAGAAAACCCACTAGTCGTTGATTTTGTTAAGATTTCACATCATGGAAGTAGGAATAATACGAGTAATAGTTTGCTGGACATTATTCGATGTGATAAATTCATTATATCAACCAATGGCGGTAAATGCCGTTCTAATCATCCAGACAGAATAACCATAGCTCATATTTTATGCCATCCGGAAAGGCATATGGATACAAAGGTACATTTGTATTTTAATTATAAAAAGGAACTGATAGAAGCAAATGGTGCTGCTTTTTTAAATGACGAAGAATATAAGGAATGGAATTTTGAAATACATGATAATATTACAGAACTATGAATCTGACAAAAGCAAATATAAAAGATTTAAGAAAAGTGACAGTTAAGATAGTGTGTTCTAATCACAGCGAGGGCTCAGGTACTATCGTTTCTGTCGGAGAAAACATCTATGTTCTTACGGCTGCACATGTAGTAGAGAATGAGACACATGATGGCCATTTGACCCACGGCCAGATAGTAATCTCATTTATGAGAAATAGCAAAAACATAGATTTGTCTGTAGATGAAGTAAGTTATTACAACAGAGCCGATGATGCCGCTATCCTACATGTCGTAAATCCTGGCAATATGCCAACTTCGGGACTCGATCAGGTCCGGTTACTGACAACAAACGTCAGTGGTTCTGCAGAACTTTGTGGCTTTCATAAAAGCGAAGATAGGCTTAAACACTACACTTTAGAAAACCGAGGGGAAGAAACTTGGGCAATTGTCAATATTCAACTTGGAGTTCAGAATCTCGAGCCGGCAAGAAATTTTGAAGGAGTTTCAGGTGGTGGCATATTTTATCAAGATACGAATAAAGTATTATATATGGTTGCCTATATGTCGGAAGTCGGAAGATATGATGGTAATAACAATGAGTTTGTTTGTAAGCCTTCATCCATGTTTATTTCAAGTGGACTTCTAGATTCCATTGTTGATAATCGTGCTTATGAGTTTGTTGCCGACACTGGTGTAGCCTGTAGCATAGACAGCCGACAAATGTTGAATTCCTTAGATCGATCTGGTTATGAGCTGAATCAGACTGGGTTCTTTATGGAGAACAATAGAACTCAGGAAATTATAGACCAACTGAGGGACGACGATACTCCAACGCTAATATTGACGGCATTATCCGGGATGGGTAAGTCAAAACTTATTTATGAAGCTTTTAAGGGGACAGAACGTGAACAGAACAGATACTATGCGAAATATAATGCTAACAGAGAACGGTTGACAGGAGAATTAAAGCAAATACTTTCTCAGAATCGTGGAAATGACGGAATCATCATTGTCGATGATTGTCCGATGGATCTTGTAACAGAAATTATCAGTATCAGAGATCAATATAACGATCTTTTTCGATTGATTTTAGTCCATCATGACTATTTCAATGAAGAACTTGAACGCATGTCTTTCCCGGTAATTAGGCTTAAACCTCAAGAAATGGAGGAAAGAATAGGACTCTATATTAGAGAGGAGCTTAAAGAAAATGAGCAAACCAAGAATGATATTCTGGAGATCAAAAGGTTGGCAAGTGGGTATCCCCAGATGGCAATAGAGCTAGTCAAAGCATATAAAGAAAATAATATCGCTGGCCCTGAGACCGTGACACATCTGATGCCTAAATTGCTAAACCTGAAAACCGGTTCAGAGAAGGAGGAGAAAAAAGTTTGGCAAACATTGTCGCTCTGTCTGCCATTCCCTTATAAAGATGCGACACATGAAGGGTTTGAATATATGCTGAAGAATAATCTTGTAACACCACTTAATGGAATGGAATATGAAGAACGGAGAAGCATCGCAGCAGGATTAGTACGAAAATATTGCCCGACATTAATAGATGTACAAGGTATGTGGCTTTATGTAAGACCTTTCCCTCTGGCAGTTTGGTTGACCGCGGAATGGTTTAAAAATGTGTGCAATACTCAGATACATTTCAAAGAACTTATCGAGAATATTAAGACGCAGCCATTATCGGTACAGAATGCCATCAGTGAAGGCTTTTGTAAACATATACAACAGATGTCTGGAAACAAAGATGCTTTTATGATGGTGGAGCAACTAGTCAATGCTGATATCAATCACCCTTTTTTCGACGAGGAGAATCTATGTTCTGGGTTGGGTTCTAAGCTTTTCCTCGCAATGAGCACTGTGAACCCAGCTGCTATAGCTTCAAATTTAAGGAAGGTATTCGAACATAAGGCGATAACTTGGCTAAGAGAGCATGTCAATGGTGGTGAGAGACGGAATATAGTTTGGGCTTTGGAACGTTTATGTTTTGCCCACGAAAGTTATCATGATGGGGTGTTAATGATGGCCCGACTAGCTGTTGCTGAAAATGAAGATATTGGTAATAATGCTACGGGACAACTGATTCAACTCTTTCATATAAGTCTTGCTGGGACAGAAGTCAATTTAAAAGAACGTTTGGATACCTTGAAAGAACTCGTAGATAAAGGGGAAGAATATATACCAGTGGTAATGCGTTGTTTTGATGCTGCTTTACGAACTGGTGGATTTGTCAGGGTAGGAGGAGCGGAAAAGTTTGGTTTTGAGAACAGAAAAGACTATACACCGAAAACATGGGCTGATATATTTGAATATTGGTACGGATGCAGAGACTTATTGCTGGAATGGATGAACAAGAAACCAGAATTAGTTGACCTTCTAGCAGAAATGGTAGAGAAAAATGTCTATAACTGGATACGTGGAGGGCAGAAAGATATCCTTGTGCCGCTTTTAGAGAAAATAGCCGAAAGAAAGAATTACCACTGGGATAAAGGCTATGAGGCCTTATTCCAGACTGTATATACTTTTGGTATAGATGTAGAAGCTTTAGGGCTTTCGGCGCTTATGGCGAGAATGAGAAATGAATCCTTTAAGACTCAATTTAACGAGGCTCGATTCAAAATGCATGGGCATTACCATTTACAGGGCAAAGAACTAATGGAATTATCAAAGGAGCTGTTTACTCCATTGGCTGCAGTGTTTATAGATAAGGAAATATATGCTAATGTGGATGAAGTGAAAACACTTCTTGAAGATAATGAGTACATTCCAATAGACTTTGTAAGAACTTTAGTAACAACAGCTTCAGATGAACAATTAGGGATTCTTTTTGATACTATCTTTAAAGTATTAACGACAAAGTCTAGAGGCTTTTATAGCCCATTCTTAGGTGATCTGTCTTCATATTCAAAGGATAGAAAACCTTTGTTAGAGTTTTTGGAAAGGTTGAGAAATGAACGACATGAGTTCTTATATGTATCTTTGATGGCAAATACAGAAAATAAAAAACTAAGTCATTTCCACCAACTTTTCGTAGAACAGAAAAATCACGATCTTGAGATGGACTATCTGCCGATTTATCTTCGTTTCTTTAGATCGGATAGAGGCGGACATTATTTGTTGATGTTAAAGGCTCTGAGAGATAATTTCCCTGATCGCCCTAATGATTTGATTGCTTATGTAGTAACGGCGGGTTTTATGATGAGAGAAGATGAAAACCCTGAAGCTGTTGCTATTGTGAAAGATGCGTTATTAAAGTATCAAATCAATGGCGAGACTGGACATATGCTACATGAATATAGTCGTATTCTTATTGAGACTTTGCAAATATGGCATGATCCTGAATTTGCCAAGCAGGTGAACAGGAAGTTTATAGATGTGTATAATACACAAATGATACATCTAAGTACAGAAGGTATTTATACAGAATTGTTAAAAAGTTATTTTGAAGATGTATGGCCGGAATTCGTTAAAGCATTTTTGGGGGCTGATACCTTTTTATTCTATTATCAGTTGAAGGATGAATTAGGTTCTGGATTTGGTTTTGGGAAAGGCCCGCTTTTTGATGTAGACGAAAGGTTAATCAAGCAACTTTGTTTAGATAATCCAGAATCTGCTCCTGCAAGGATTGCATCCATGGCCCCTTGTTTTGACAATGAAGAAAATATGTTTAACAAATGGATTATCTGGATTTTGGATAATTTTGGAGAGCAAAAAGATGTGAGAGATAGTATCTCGTCTAATTTAGGTTCGTTTTCATGGACTGGTGATATATCACCATATTATGAAAGGAATATTAAATGTTTTGAATCCTTGTTGAGCCATCACAAGCCAGAGGTGCGAGAATGGGCACAAAGATGTATTAATGAAGTAAAGAAGTTGCTTGACGTAGAGAAAAATAAAGAAGAGTTTATGAAGATAAGCTACGGGATGTAAACATTAATAAGTAATAATACCTTGCTGTCAGTATCTAGTTTATAAATTTGTGTGGTTGGGTAGTGTTTCAAAAAGAGTGTCTGGGAAGAGGCGCCTTCAGATTCTTCAGATATGCAAATATAGCGATTCTTGTTTTCAGATCC
>ERZ827469.1724-NODE-1724-length-18692-cov-6.039062_pt1 | contig 18692 bp, 21 predicted proteins | sample MGYA00519917_ERZ827469 | MGnify/ENA primary metagenome ERZ827469 (study PRJEB31778, sample SAMEA3449314) | human gut metagenome | biome: human gut; feature: human-associated habitat; material: faeces | place: United Kingdom | collected 2010/2012 ... | reverse complement strand
CTCGGCCCGCCGCTTATCGCCTCCTTCCGGGAGCTGATGGGGCTGGACGCCGCCGGGGCCGACCGCGCCGTCAGCGCCTTCCGGGAGTATTTCCCCACAAAGGGCCTGTTTGAGAATGAGGTCTACCCGGGCATCCCGGCCCTGCTGGCCGATATTAAATCTGCCGGGAAAACGGTCATCATCGCCACCAGCAAGCCGGAGGCGTATGCCCGGCGTATTCTGGAACATTTCGGTCTGGCGCAGTACTGCGATTTCATCTGCGGCGCCACGCTCGATGAGACCCGCACCGACAAGGCCGAGGTCATTGCCTACGCACTGGAAACGGCAGGCATCACTGACAAGAGCCGCGCCGTCATGGTCGGCGACCGCGAGCATGATGTGCTGGGTGCCAAGAAAAACGGCCTGCCCTGCATCGGGGCCGTCTACGGCTACGGCTCTGCCGAGGAGTTGACCGCTGCCGGGGCCGCTGCTCTGGCCGACACGGTGGATGAGCTGCACAAGCTGCTGCTGGGATAAATCAAATGGGAGACAGCCTGCGCTGCCTCCCGTTTTTTATTGGTCCCGGTCGTTGTAATAGAGATACCACCCGCGGAAGCCGTACCCGATGCCGAGAGCGCCCAGCGCCAGCAGCATAGCCGCCTTGTCGGGCCAAAGCGGCATATTCCGGGTGCAGACCCAAACCACCGCCAGTACAAGGCATACAAGCACCGGCAGGCCGTAGTGCAGAAATCTCTGCACCCGCAGCCGCTTCGGGTCGCCCTCCGCCGCCAGCACCGATGGATCGCACACCTCGCACCGCACCCGCAGGATCGGGATATTGCGCACATGGCTTGAATACCGCACGGCCTTGTACTCGATGCCGTCCAGCATAAACCGCGGCGCCATGCTCTCGTGGGTGATGACGATCTCCTCGCCGCAGTTCGCCGCCCAGGCCAACAGCTCGGCGGTAAACTCCTGCGGGGTTGCAATGGCGGTGTCCGGCGTAAAGGTAAACTGCCGCTTGTGCTCGGCTGCCGCCATTTTCCGGTAGTCCTGCACCCAGCCGGTAAACCAGCCGCCCGCCGGGGCAGGGGAGTCCATCCGCTCAAGGCAGCTGTCCACATCCAGCTCTGCCGCCGTTCGGTCACCGGCGGCCAGCTCCGTGCAGAAGGCTGCGGCTGCCGCCAGCTTTTGCTGCTCGGCCTCCAGCCGTTGCCGCTGGCGCTCGGCAGCCTCGGCCAGCGGCAGGGTGCCGTTCAGCACCGTGCCGATCTCCTCGACCGGCATATCCAGTGTGCGCAGCATCCGGATCAGCTTCAGTGCGCGTACATCCGCCTGCGAATAGATGCGATACTCATTTTCCGGGTTGCGGGCGGACACGCCCGATTGCTCCGCTGCCTGCTTGATGTTCATGACATCACGCTCCTTTCACCTTCACCTTACACCCTGCACCCACTGGAAGGTCAATACTTTTCGTAAAATAACCATATCATATTTCGTAAAATTGTGCTATACTGTTTTCATATATCAGTGTAAAAGAGGGAATATATCATGTACAAAATCGGTGACGATAAATTAGAAGTCCGCGAGCTGCTTGTCAAGGCGTTCGCCAGCGCGTGGGAGGCCGGCGACAAGGCCGTTGACCGCGACACCTACATCAATTCCAGCATCAATGTGATCGACTCTCTGCAGGTCGGCCCTGAGATGATCTACGGCGAGGAGGGCCAGGGCCTGCTGGACGATGAGCTTGACCATCTGCCCGATATGCTGCGTGCCGACGGCGCGTGGGTCTACTACGCTGTGCCTGCTGAGAACTATTTTATCCTGACCTGGATGGAGGACGCCGAAAAGGCTGCTGCCAAGGTCGCTTCGCTCAAGGACGAGGAGGACAGCCTAGCCTGCATCGTGGACCTGACGCAGGAGTGGACGCACACCGAGGCATAAACCGCAAAAACGCCGAGAGGGGAGGGAGAACCGCATGAGCCGCGATACGATACGCCTGCCGCGTGATGCTTACCGACTGCTGCAGACGCTGCGTGCCGCCGGGCACAGTGCCTATGTGGTGGGCGGCTGCGTGCGCGACAGCCTGCTGGGCCGTCTGCCCGGCGACTGGGACATCTGCACCTCCGCCCGGCCCGACCAGCTGCGGGCGATCTTCCATGACCAGCGGCTTATCCTGACCGGCGAAAAGCACGGCACAGTAGCGGTCATCCTGCACAGCAAGCCGTATGAGATCACGACCTACCGGCTGGACGGCAGCTACCGCGACCACCGCCACCCCGACAGCGTGCAGTTTGTGGACGACCTTGCCGCCGACCTTGCGCGGCGGGACTTCACCGTCAACGCCATGGCTTACGCCCCCGGCGAGGGGATCATCGACCTCTACGGCGGCCGCCGTGATCTGGCCGCCGGTATCGTGCGGTGTGTCGGCGCACCTGCCGACCGCTTTGCCGAGGACGCGCTGCGCATCCTGCGGGCCCTGCGGTTCACCGCAAAGCTCGGCTTTACGCTGGAGCCTGCTACCGCTGCCGCCGCGCTGGCGGCCCGCGACACCCTGCGCACTGTCAGCGCCGAGCGGCTCTACGCCGAGCTGGACGGCCTGCTGCTGGCCCCCGGCGCCGGGAAAACCCTTGCGCAGTACGGCGAGATTCTGGGCGGCGTAGTGCCGGAGATCCTGCCCTGCATCGGCTGCACCCAGCCGGGGCGGTGGCACTGCTACGATGTGTGGCAGCATTCTGCCGCCGCTGTGGCCGCACTTGACCTGCACGGGCAGGACACCCGCGGCGTGCGGGTGCTGTGCTGGGCCACCTTTTTGCACGACATCGCCAAGCCGCAGTGCCGCACAGTCGGCCCCGATGGCGCGGCGCATTTCAAGGGGCACAACCAGCGGGGGGCGCAGGCTGCCCGCACGATCCTGCGCCGCCTCAAGGCCCCCGCCTACCTCACGGACGGCGCGGTGGGGCTGATCGCCGTCCATGATGCCCCGCTGCCCGCCGACGATGCGGGCATCCTCAAGCTGCTGAACCGCAGCGGGGCGATTTTCCTGCGGCGGCTCTGTGTGCTGAAATACGCCGATCTGGACGCCCACGCCGCGACACCGGAGGTCGCGGCCCGCCGCGCCGAGGTTGAACGCTTTGCCTGCCGCATGGACGAGCTCGCCAAGACCGGCTGCTACACAATGCGTCAGCTGGCCGTCAACGGCGCCGACCTGATGGATGCGGGCATTCCCGCCGGGCCCGGCGTCGGCGCAACACTGCAAACACTGCTTACCGCCGTTATGGAGGGCCGCCTGCCCAACGAGCGGGAGGCCTTGCTGGAGGCTGCAACCGTATGATATGGGGAGTTGGCATAGACCTGTGTGACGCAGACCGCATCGAGAAAAGCCTTGCAAAGCCGAGCTTTCTCGACCATGTGTTTGCACCGGCGGAGCAAGCCCTGCTCTCCGCCCTTGGCGAAAAGCGCCGTGCCGAGACCGCAGCCGCCAATTTTGCGGCCAAGGAGGCCTTTTTGAAGGCTGTCGGCACCGGGCTGGGCGGCTTTGCCCTCTGCGATCTGGCCGTGCTGCGCCGGGAAAGCGGTGCGCCCTATTTTGCGCTGACCGGCCCCGCCGCCGCATGGGCTGCCGAGCAGGGCGTGACCGTCCATATCAGCCTGACCCATGAGCGCGGTCTGGCAAATGCGATTGTGATTTTGGAGAAAGTATAGGCGTTGTCTATTCTTTCACGGAGGTGACCTATGCCCGGTAAAACCGCGCGCAGCAGCAATCTGGAGCTGCTGCGCATTCTGTGCATGCTGCTTATCATCGGCGACCATCTGACCGGGCAGGGCGGCATTGCGGATTATACCACGCTGCCGTCCTCCTTCGCGTTCTGTCTGATCGGCTGCGGGTCGCGCATCGCCTGCAGCGTGTTCATCCTCATCGGCGGGTGGTTCCTGTGTGAACAGCAGTACAAGACCCGCCGCCCGCTCTCGCTCTGGCTGTCGCTCTGGCTCTACACCGTGCCGGTGACGCTGCTCTGCCGTCTGGGCGGGCTGGATGTCTCCCTCGGCGCACTGCGCTGGGCGGCGTTCCCGGCATCCACGCGGCAGCTGTGGTTCATCTCGGATTATCTGCTGCTGCTGCTCTGCGTGCCGCTGCTGAACCGGCTGCTGCACGGGCTGCCGCGCGCAGCGCATCGCGGCGTGCTGGCGGTGCTGGCCGTGCCGCTGCTCGTCTACCCGACCCTGTTCGCGGAGAACGGCCTTACCGGCGATACCGCCTGGATGTTTTTGTATGAGTATCTGCTCATCGCCTATCTGCGCCGCTATCCGGACAACCGTCTGACGCGGCTTCTGCAGCGCCGCTGCGCTGCGCTGCTCCTCGGGCTGGGGCTGCCGCTCGTCAACACCGCTGTGCGCGCAGTGCTTGAAATGCGCGGCCTGACCGACGGCAAAGCGTTTCAGTACATTGCCTACTACCGCACCGCGCTGGGCGCACTGCCCAACCTGCTGGCCGCACTGGCGCTGTTTTATCTGTTCAAGGGGCTGTCCTTAGGCTCTGTCCGCTGGATCAACGCCCTGTCCGGCACAACGCTCGGCGTCTACATTCTGCACCAGATCCCTGCGTTCCGGGGCTTCCTCTGGAACGGGATCCTGCAGGCGCAGGCGCACCACGGCTCGGTCGGCTACACGCTGTTTGCGGTGGCGGCTGTATTCCTAGGCTGTTCGGCGGTGGATGCTGCCCGCACCGCGCTTGTCACGCGCCCGCTCGAAAAAACAAAGCTGTTCCGCACCCTCTGTGAAAAAGGCGATGCACTCGCCGCAAAAATCACAGCCGATGATTAAAAAGACCTCCCTCTGCTTATACTTTCAGTAACAAGCAAAGGGAGGTCTTTTCTATGGAAGTACACCGCGGAGAGGTTTTTTACGCCGACCTGAGCCCTGTCGTGGGATCGGAGCAGGGGGGCATACGGCCGGTACTTATCATACAGAATGAGATCGGCAACCGGCACAGCCCCACCGTCATTGCAGCCGCCATCACAAGCCGTCAGGACAAAAACCGCCTGCCCACCCACATCAATGTGCGGGCCGACCGCTGCGGTCTGGCAAAGGACAGCATCATCCTGACCGAGCAGATCCGCACGCTAGACAAGCGCCGCCTGCGCGAGCGCGCCGGCTGTATCCCGCCCGATGACATGCGCCGCGTGGATGAGGCGCTGGGCGTCTCCATGGGGCTGGAAAGCGCGGATGTGCATCATGATGATGGGGGCTATTTTTGAGCACGCCGCGCTGCCGAATACGCCTTTCACGGCAGGAAGTTCGCCGCCACCGGTGCCAGAAGCGCGGTCATGATGCCCGCCACGGCAATCGCCAGCCCGCTCATCGCGCCCTCGATCTCGCCCATCTGCAGGGCCTTGCTCGTGCCGATGGCGTGGGCCGAGGTACCCAGTGCCAGCCCCTTGGCCAGCGGGTCTGTAATATGGCAGACCTTGCACACCGTCTCGCCCAGCAGGCTGCCGACGATGCCTGTCAGGATGATGACCGCCCCGGCCAGCGCGGCTGTGCCGCCCAGCGTTTCGGCCACATCCATGCCGATGGCTGTCGTGACAGACTTGGGCAGAAAGCTCACGGCATGGGCGCGCTCAAGCCGCAGCACCCACGCCATGGCCAGCACACTGCCCAGACTCGTCAGCACGCCCGCCGCGATCGATGCAAAGATGGCAGCCAGGTTCTTCTCCAGCAGCTCCCACTTTTCATACAGGGGGATGGCCAGACTGACTGTGGCGGGCATCAACAGCCAGCTTACAGGCTGGGCGCTGGCCTTGTAATCGGCGTAGGGCACGCCGAAGCAGCGCAAAAATACGATGACGAAGATACTGCCCATCAGCAGGGGATTGAACAGGGCCTTGCCCGTCTTGCGGTTGACCCAGACGCCAGCGGCATAGGCTGCCAGCGTGGCCAGCACGCCCCAGCTGCCGCACTGCTGCAAAAACTCAGCCATTTTTATGCTCCTTTCCACCTGCGCATTTCTGCGCCACCATACCGGTAACTGCCATGACCAGCGCCGTGATCGGCACGATGGCCAGCACGGCGGGCAGCAGCAGGTCGATAAGCTGGCTGCCCAGCTCCATAACGCCGGCCGCCGCCGGGACGAACAGCAGCGGGAAGATGCCGGTCAAAAACAGCCCCGTCTCCCGCACCTGCTCCAGCTTGAGCAGCCCGGTTTTGAGCGCAGCGACCATCAGCAAAAGGCCGTACACACTGGCCGGAATCGGCAGCGGCAGCACCGCCGCCAGTACCTCGCCCGCCAGGCAGAACGCCGTGATGCGGGCAAACTGGAAAATATACTTCACGCAATAACCCTCTTTTACCCAAAATTCGTGTACCATCATACCACGCGCGTCAACATTCGGCAAGTTGTACATTGTATGAAAACCGTCCACATTTTCACACCGCAGTTGTAGGAAACAGCACTTGTAATTTGAAATAAGCTGTGGTATACTAACCGCAAACAAATGAATTTCACTCGAAAAGAGGTTTTGACCATGTCTTTACTGAAAAAACTGGCCGGTCTGGCCGTGGGTGCCGCTGCCTTGGGCGCTGCCGCTTATGTCCTGAAAAACCGTGAGCACGGCGAGGAGTATGAGCATATTGTGGGCCCGGAGGACGAGGTCGAGCCTGAGACCGAGTCTGCCGAGCCCGCCGACGAGGATGCGTCTGCTGTGGCTGATCCTGCCCCCGCTGCCGCACCTGAGGAACCTGCCGCCCCCGCCGAAACGGCACAGCCCGAGGAACCCGCGGAAGTTGAAGAGACCCCCGCCCCGAAGGCTGCCGACTTTGACGCCCCGAATGTGAACCCTGTAGAGTTGGGCCACACGGAGGCCCCCCGCACGGCGGACGGCAAGATCGACCCCACCCAGATCGTTGACCCCGCAGTGGCCGGTGACTGGGAGGAGCAGGGCTGCAAGGGCTGATATACCAAACGCACAAGGCGCATCTTTGTTTATGGCAAAGGTGCGCCTTTTTTGTATTTGTTGCTGCGGGACCGCGCCGCAGCAGGCAGGGGACTGCCCGCCCTACACAAGTGCCACGGCCGTAGGGCGGCCAGTCCTCTGGCCGCCGCACCGCAGCCGCGATTTCCGCGCACAAATGTCCGTGATTTTACTACAAAAGCACTTTACAACTTTAGTGCAGTAAAGTATAATAGAATTTGTATCGGATCAGAGAGGTAGGAATGTTATGGAGATCGAACTCAAGAGCTTTACCCCCGCCGAGCAGGCGACCTTCCGTCTGCGCGCCCTGTATGAGCAGGCCGGCTACCGCAAGTACCGCGCCTCCCGGTTTGAGGAATACGCGCTGTATCAGGAATATCAGCGCTTCCTGCCGGACTCGCAGGTCATCACCTTCACCGATCTGGACGGCAAGCTGCGCGCCATCAAGCCCGATGTGACGCTGTCCATCGCCAAGACGGCGCAGCCCGCCGCAGGGGAGTGCAAGCGCTTTTATTATAATGAGGAGGTCTGCCGCCCCAGCCGGGAGAGCCACACCTTCCAGACCATCCACCAGATGGGTTTGGAGAGCATGGGTGCCGTGGACGCCGATGAACAGGCCGCTGTTGTGCGGCTGGCGCTGCAAAGCCTTGCCGCGCTGGAAGTTCCCACCGTGCTGGAGATCAGCCACATGGGTTATCTGACCGCGCTGCTGGATGCGCTGGCGGTGCCCGCCGAAGCACGAGGCAAAATCCTTGATTTCCTGCGGGCCAAAAACGCCCATGAGCTGCGCACCGCCGCGCTGGATGCCGGGCTGGATGCATCCGCTGCCGAGGCCCTGACCGGACTGCTGGCACTGCACGGCCCCATGGGCGCTACGCTGACCGCCGCGCGCGCCGCCTGCCGGTGCGAGGCCCAGCGCGCCGCCCTAGATGAGCTGCAGGCGCTGCAGAACGCTCTGGGCGAGGCTGGGCGCGGCACCCAGCTGGATCTGAGCATGGCCGATGAGATGGAGTATTACAACGGCCTTGTCTTTACCGGCTATGTGGCGGGCATTCCCCGCGCCGTGCTGAAGGGCGGCCGCTACGATTACCTGATGCAGCGGTTCACGCCGGGGGCCAACGCCATCGGCTTTGCCATTTATCTGGACGAGCTGGAGCGTCTGGCCGCACAGCTGCCCCCCGTACAGCAGCAGGGCGGCGAAAAAATCTGGCTGAACATCGCCCTGCCGAAGGGCCGCCTTGGCGACAAGGCCTACAAGCTGCTGGCGGGCGCTGGCTACAGCGCCACCGAGGATTATAACGACACCCGCAGGCTGGTGGTGGAAAACCCCGATGCCTGCGTGCGGTATTTCCTCGTCAAGCCGAGTGATGTTGCCATTTATGTCGAGCATGGCGCAGCGGACATCGGCATTGTGGGCAAGGACATCCTGACCGAGTCGGGCGCGGATGTCTATGAGTTGCTTGATACCGGCATGGGCAAATGCCGTATGTGCGTGGCCGGTCCCGCCACCTTTGCCGATGACGAAAGCCGCGCACTGCGGGTGGCCACAAAGTTTGTCAACATCGCCCGCAGCCACTATGCGCGCCGCGGCCGTGACATTGATATTATCAAGCTGAACGGCTCGATCGAGCTGGCCCCGATTCTGGGGCTGTCCGATGTGATCGTTGACATTGTGGAGACCGGCACGACCCTGAAGGAGAACGACCTGACCGTTATCGAGGAATTTATTGATCGGCGCGACGCCGGAGGCGAGGTTCATGTTCGATTCCGGCGAATGGGCGATGAACACGCCGTTTTTCTGCATCAGCGCCTGCTCGTCCTCGTTCGAGTGGACGCAGTGCGCCATGATGCACGGATATCCGCCGCCAAAGAGACCGAACTGTTCGTATGCATCGCCGTAATGCTTCGAGCGCGGACACAATTCCCGAATCCACGCGATCTCAGAGTAATTCTCCGACAGGTGGCTCTGTACAGGCACACCGTACTTTGCCTGCAGCCGCGCCAGTCCGTACATGAGATCGTCTGTACACGATGGAATAAAGCGCGGCGTCAGGATGGGCTTCACATTCCGGTACGCCTCTTTTGTCTCGCAGAGCCAGCTTTCCGTGTCGCGCAGCGCCTGATTGGTTGAGATCTCACGCAGGTAGACCGGCGAGTTGCGGTTCATGTTGACCTTTCCGACGTAGCACGAAAGCCCCGCTTCATCCAGCTTCTGCATAAGAAGCTTCGTGGCGGGCACATGGATGGTGGCGAAAATGGCCGCGCGCGTGGTTGTGCTGTGCAGCAGATGCTCCACAAAGCTACTGTAGGCCCTGTCCGCGTACTCTAATTCCTTATATTTGGATTCCTCCGGGAAGGTATAGGTATTCAGCCATTCCAGCAGCTCCATATCCATACCGAGACCGCGGAAGGCAAACTGCGGCGCATGGACATGCAGATCGGTCATGCCCGGCAGGATCAGCTGCTCGCCATAATCCAGCACCGGCAGCTGCGCATATTGTTCCGGCAGCGCCCGGAATACGCCCGCAACGCAGCCGTCCTCTACAACAAGATAGCTGTGCTCCATTAGGACCAGTTCGTCCATACTGCGGCTGAAACAGAGATTTCCCTTTATGACAAACGTCTTCACAATTTTGTGCTCCTTTGCGCAAAACGCCTCATATGCGGCATATCAGGCGTGAGCCCATGGCCCTACCGAAATATCATATCATAATAGCCCGCAGAATTTCCACTTATGTTCTTGGGCGTTCTTCACGAAATCGAACCGGCAGAATCGGGCAATTATAACAAAGCGCCGGAAAAACTAAAAATTTTTTAGCTTTTCCTGAATTTTTTTGTGTATTTCTGCCCATAAACATGAAAATACTGATTGCTTTTTTGCATACAATCAATTAAAATACAATTATCCGTATTTGCTGCGCGTATTTCGCGCGGCAGGAACGCGGCATCCGCCGCAAAATTTTTTAGGAGGAACGAACTCATGAAAAAGATCATCGCTCTGCTTCTCGCCGTGGTCATGGTCTTCGCTCTGGTAGCCTGCGCTTCCACTGCCAAGACGGAAGAAAAGACCGACGAACCCGCCCCGGCTGAGACCACCAACGAACAGACCACCGCTCCTGCAGAAGAGACCGACGCTCCGGCTGAGGACGAAACCGCTGAGCCCGCTGGCGACGCTGTCGGCACCGACATCAAGATCGGCGTCGTTCTGATCGGCGACGAAAACGAAGGCTACACCTACTCCCACATCAAGGGCATCCAGGAAGCCGCCAAGGCTCTGGGCATCAGCGAGAGCAATATCGTCTGGAAATACTCCATCGGCGAGGACGAGACCTGCTATGACGCCTGCGTCGACTGCGTCGATCAGGGCTGCCAGATCGTCATCACCAACTCCTACGGCCATCAGTCCTTCTGCCTGCAGGCTGCTGAGGAATATCCCGATGTGCAGTTTGTTGCAATGACCGGCGATACCGCCAAGGCTTCTGGCCTCGATAACTTCCACAACGCCTTCACCGGCATCTATGAGGCCCGTTACGTCGGCGGCGTCGTCGCCGGCATGAAGCTGCAGGAGCTCATCGACGAAGGCAAGGTCGAAGACAAGAACAAGACTGCTGACGGCAAGATCAAGATCGGCTATGTCGGCGCTTATCCGTACGCAGAGGTCGTTTCCGGCTACACTGCGTTCTTCCTTGGCCTGCAGAGCATCGTTCCCGATGTCGCCATGCAGGTGCAGTACACCAACTCCTGGTTCAACATCACCGCTGAGAACGAGGCTGCCAAGGCTCTGATCGCTGACGGCTGCATCATCGTCAGCCAGCACGCCGACTCCACCGGCGCTCCGGCCGCCTGCCAGGAAGCCCTCGACGCCGGCACGACCGTCTACTGCGTCGGCTACAACGTCGATATGCTCAAGGTTGCTCCGAATGCTGCGCTGACCTCTCCGACCAACGTTTGGGAAGTCTTCTATGAGTACGCATTCCGCGCTGTTATGAACGGCGAGTCCTTCGATCAGAACTGGTGCCAGGGCTATGAGGCCGACGCCGTTACCCTCACCCCGCTCGGTGAGTCCTGCGCTCCCGGCACCCAGGAGAAGGTTGACGAGACCATCGCGGCTATCAAGGACGGCAGCCTGCACGTCTTCGATACCAGCAAGTTCACCGTTACCGGTGACAACTTCGAGCTGACCAATACGCAGAAGTGCAAGATCGAATGTGACGCCGAGGGCCATGTGACTTCCGCCATGATGGTTGACACCGACGGTGACTGGGTCGCTGACAGCGAAGAAGGCATTGCCGATGGCTACTACCATGAGTCTTCCTATCAGGCCGCTCCGTCCTTCCAGATCCGCATCGACGGCATCACCGAGCTGAACTAAGCCTCAACCCCCATACAAAAAGCGGCTGCTCCGGCAGCCGCTTTTTTCTGTCTGTTTTTTATTTTTTCGTCTGCATGACCAGCAGAATGCCCTGTTCGACCGAGATCTCCGCCTCCGGCGCGTCGAATTCATTGCTGACGCCGAGCGGAAAGCGATTGTCCAGCGCAGCGTTTTCCAGCTCGTACTTCACCCCGCGCAGGCACACGCCCGTGCTGGCGTCCGAAAGAGAAAAAACGGACAGCCCCCAGCCGGGACGCTTTTTCAGGCGGAGCATTCCGCGCGTCAGGAAGGTAATCTCCGATTTTTCATCCAGAATCGTTACAGACATGCCCTGCACGGCGGCATTCGCCGCATTCTGCAGATTTGCCAGCGTGTGATCCAGCCGCCCGCCCAGCGCGCAGGTCAAAACCAGCTTCCGAAAACCGTGCGCCAGCGCGTATGTGATGGCATGGCCGGTATCCGTGTCGTCCTTCTCCGGTATCAGACGTTCAACGGCCACGCCCGGCGCAACCGCACCGGAATAGGAATCAAAATCGCCAATAAACAGATCCGGCGTCAGACCGAGCCGCTCACAGTAGACATAGCCCCGGTCGCAGGCGATGATAAAATCACCCGGCTGCTTCTCCGGCACAGGACCGAAGACGCCGCCGGAAATAATGATACAGCGGTTTTCCATAAAACGCTCCTACTTTCTTTTTTGCACGCGCCTGCGCGCGTTCAGCAGCATATCCAATAAACTCAGTGTCAAACTCACGCCCGCCGCAATGCCAAGCACGAACGCACTGACCCGGTAGCCGTAGAATTGTGCCTGTGCCCAGTCCTGCCTGACGAGTGCGCTCATGGCATAATATAACGTCCCGCCGGGCACAAGCGGAATGAGGCCGATGATGAGATACTGCTGCGCAGGCGTCTTTTTCACGCGCGCAAGCACCTCCGACCAGACAGCTGTTGCCGCGCTGGCTGCGAAGGACTGCAAAAAAACGGACTTCGTCGCGCATCCCGCCAGCAGATAAACACCCCAGCATACCACGCCTCCGAGAGCAGCCAGCGGCAAAAGCTGCTTGCGTACATTAAAGATCAGCGCAAATCCGGCAGAACCGAGCAGCGCCGTCAGCAGGCCGATTACATTCTGCATTCATCACACCCCCAGCAGCCATCCGGACAGCGCGAAGCCCAGTGCCAGCGCCGCCGCCCATAAAACCGTCTCGATCAGGCGCATGACGCCCGAAATTGTATCGCCGATGAAGATATCCTTGACCGCGTTCGTAAACGCAAGGCCAGGAATCAGCAGCATGATATCGCCGATGATGATCTTGTCGCCGTGCAGCGTCGGAATCGCGCGGCAGACAAGGCCGATCAAACTCCCGACGCAGAATGCAGCAAGAAAATTAAACAGCACCTTGTTCTTGCAGATCAGCGGCAGATATGTTTGCAGCAGGCACAGCGCAAGCGCAAAAATCGCCGCTGCCAGTCCGTCGAACCACGCGCCGCCAAAGAAAACCGTCAGCGCGCCCGCTCCCAGACTGCTGCCCGCAAACAGCTTCCACCGCGCAGGACTGCACCCTTTTGCCAGATGCAGCCGGTCAGCCAGTTCCTGCACCGGAAAGGGCTTTTCACAGTAGCTGCGGCTGATAGCGTTGATGGCCTCCAGCTTTCCAAAGTCCGTCACAGCAGATTTTTCGATTCTTCGCGTCTGTGTGACGCTCGTCTCGTCCGGGAAGCACATCGTCAGTACGATGCTGGACGTGATGACAAAAACGTCCATCCGCACCGCGCCGTAGGCCAGCCCCATGCGCGTGAGCGTCTGCTCCACACGGCGCACGTCCGCCCCGTCGGCAAGCATGCTTTCGCCAAGCTCCAGAAGCGTATGGAGCATCAGCGCTGTGTCCTGCATTCCTTTGCCTCCCCTGCTTTTTTTCTTAGTATATCACGCTGCGGGCGCGGCGGCAAGCAAAATGCAAATTGACATTTTTCCGCTTTTGTGCTTCAATATCCGCATAAACCAATAGGGAGATATGCGTATGATTTTCTTCTATACCAACCCGATTCTCATTGCCGCCGCTGTAATCCCGGCTATTTTCCTGCTTGTCCATGTCTACCGCGCGGACAAGCTGGAAACGGAGCCCGCACCGCTGCTTATTTCACTCGTGCTGTACGGCATTGCCGCGACGTTCATTGCGCTCCTGCTCGAGCGTTTTGGAAGCTGGCTGCTGGGCCGGTATTTTCCCGAGGACAGCACGCCGTACAATGTGCTCATGTATTTTGGCGTCGTCGCGTTTTCAGAGGAAGGCGCAAAATATTTCCTGCTCAAACGCCGGACATGGCGCTCCGCCGCCTTCAACTGCCAGTTTGACGGTGTTGTATACGCGGTTTTCGTTGCGCTGGGCTTTGCGCTGTGGGAAAATATCAGCTATGTACTAATGTACGGCCTATCGACCGCGCTGGTGCGCGCCGTGACCGCTGTGCCGGGCCACGCATGCTTCGGCGTGTTCATGGGCGTGTGGTACGGCCTTGCCAAGCGCCTGCACGGGCAGGGAAAGGATCGCGCGTCCAAGCTTTGCCGCGTGCTTGCTCTGATTCTGCCCGCGTTCCTGCACGGCTGCTATGACTATATTGCAACGATCGAGTCCGTCCACTACGGCTGGCTATTTGCCGCATTTGTGGCTGTTCTGTTCACGATTGCCTTCATCCTCATCAAGCGCCAGTCCCGCCACGACCGGTACCTCAACAATTACGACGCGGAATATCTGTAAGCGCAACAGGCGTCTGCTTTCCATGAAGCAGGCGCCTGTTCATTTCACGTTGTAGGGGCTGTGACCGGCATCGGCCCCTACATACCTATTTGATCTCCTGCTCCAACGCGTCGAATTCCGGCGTTGAGAAAAACTCGCCGAGGGTGATTTCAAAGCCGTCGCAGAGCTTTTTGATCGTAACGGCGCCGGGATTTCTGCTTTCACCGTTCAGAATGCTTTTGATCGTTGCCTGCGGAACAGCGGATGTTGTCGCAAGACCGTTTGGCGTGATCCCACGCTGACGGCAAAGCTCCCGGATTCGTCTGGCAATGGCTTCGCGGGTGTCCATCATGGCTCCAGATTCTCCTCGAAAAACAATGGAGAATCGAAAAATTCCGGCAGGCTGATGGAAAGGCCTTGACACAACTCGTGCAGGACGCGGAGTTTCACGGAATCGTATGCGCAGTGCATAATATTGCCGATCGACGATTTTGGGACGCCGCTCTTTGTCGAAAGCTGGTACTGCGTCATAGCACGCGCCTGCATCAACTCTGCCAGCCGCAGACTGACCGCCTGATTCAGCTTCATCCCATCACCGCCTCCCGTTTGTACTATGACGATTATAGGAAGCAGTGGTATGTTTTTAGTCCCTGTAACTGTACTATTCCGCAAATTCGTGTTATAATAAGTTTATTCCAAAAACAGGAGGTTCTATTATGACCGATTATGCAAAGCTCTATGCCCGGCTGTGCGGGGCGATTGATGAAGTTCTGGACGAATTGGGAACGATCCCGGAGGCACGGCGTGCGCGTGAGAAGCTGCAAGCTGCGATTCTGGATGCGGAAGCACAGTATCTGGACACAGCAGAAGAGGAAATACCCGCGGGAGACGCCTGAGCGCGTCCCTCGCGGGTATGTTTTTCTGTTACAGCGTCAATTCCTCCGCCTGCTGTGCGTCTGCTCCGATCAGTGTGCGGCAGGCGGCTGTCATGGCCGCGACCTGCTCGGGGCAGCGGCCGATATAGCGGCTGGGCTCAAGTTCTGCCCTGATTTCTTCTGCCGTCATACCGAATTCCGGCCGGGCGGCCAGTTGGGCAACCAGATCCCAGCTTTCGCCGTTTTTCATCTTTGCCGTCTCCTGCATGGATGCCTCGCGGATGATTTCGTGCAGCTGCTGGCGGTCGCCGCCGCGCTTGACCGCGGCCATCATCAGATTTTCCGTTGCAATGAACGGCAGATAGTCACGAACCAGCTTTTCCACGATCTTCTCATTCACATGCAGCCCCTTCGTGACGTTCTGCACAAGGCGCAGCACACCGTCCGTTGCAAGAAATGCCTCCGGCAGACTGATGCGGCGGTTTGCCGAGTCGTCCAGTGTCCGCTCGAGCCACTGCGTCATGGCCGTCATGGGCGCGTTCTGCGCATCAGCGATCACATAGCGGGCAAGCGAGCAGATACGTTCGCAGCGCATGGGGTTGCGCTTATACGGCATGGCGGACGAGCCGATCTGCTTGTCCTCGAACGGCTCCTCGACCTGCCGGTCGTGCTGCAAAAGCCGGATGTCCGTCGCCATGCGGCAAGCGCTCTGGCAGATGGACGACAACGCGTTCAAAATCCGGCTGTCGAGTTTCCTGGGATACGTCTGCCCGCAGACGGGATAGCAGCGCTTAAAGCCAAACTCTGCGGCGATCTGCCGGTTCATCTCGTCGATCTTCGCCGTATCGCCGTCAAACAGTTCAACGAAGCTGGCCTCCGTGCCGGTCGTACCCCGGCAGCCGAGGAAACGGAACGCGCGCAGCGTGTCCTGCACCTCCTCAAGGTCGAGCATCAGATCCTGTAACCACAGCGACGCGCGCTTGCCGACGGTCGTCAGCTGCGCAGGCTGGTAATGCGTATAGGCCAGCGCCGGCATGGCGGCATAGCGGTCGGCAAAGTCGCAGAGGTTCCGCATGGCCGCCTTCAGTTCTCTTTCCAGATACCGCAGCGCCTCGCGGTAAAGGATCAGATCTGCATTGTCCGTTACATAGCAGCTTGTCGCGCCCAAGTGAATGATGCCCTTCGCGCCCGGCGCATCGAGGCCGTAAGCGTAAATGTGCGCCATCACATCATGCCGAACCTCTTTTTCCCGCGCTGCGACCACATCGTAATCGATGGGGCTTACATGCGCGGCCAACTCGTCCACCTGCGCCTGCGTGACGGGCAGGCCCAGATTGTGCTCCGCCCGCGCCAACGCAACCCAGAGCCTGCGCCACGTCTCGTAGCGCATATCCGGTGAGAACAGGTGCAGCATGGTTTTCGAGGCGTAGCGCGAAGCCAGCGGGCTTTCATACGTCGGTTTCATGGCGGCTCCTTTAGCGGTAGATGATCTCGTCGCGGCCTGCGCCGACGGAGACATAGCTGATATGCACGCCGATGGCCTTTTCGACATACTCGACGTAATCGCGTGCAGCCTGCGGCAGATCTTCATATTTGCGGACACCGGAGATATCGCAGCCCCAGCCGGGCACAGTCGTCAGGACAGGCTTCGCTTCGTCGATGACAGCAGTGAACGGGAAATCGTCAGTCTTTTCGCCGTTTACCTCATACTGCGTGCAGACGGGAATCTCCTTCATATAAGACAGCACATCCAGCTTCGTGAGCGCAACCTCGGTCGCGCCCTGAATACGGCAGCCATAGCGCGTGGCAACCAGATCGATGGAACCAACTCTGCGCGGACGGCCCGTGGACGCGCCGTATTCGCCGCCGGCTACGCGCAGCTGTTCGGCCTCATCACCGAACCATTCCGCCGTGAACGGGCCCTCGCCTACGCAGGTGGAATACGCCTTGACAATGCCGACCGTGCGGTCAACATGACTGCCCGGAATACCGGCGCCGACGCAGGCATAGCCTGCATTGGAGGACGAAGAGGAGGTATACGGGAAAATGCCGAAGTCAATGTCGCGCAGCGCGCCCAGCTGGGCCTCAAACATGATGTTTTTACCGGCTTTTTCGGCCTCATAGAGATATTTGCTGGTGTCGCAGATGTAAGGCGCCAGCTTCGAGCCAAATTCGCGGCACCACGCGAGCATATCCTCAAGCTTGTAGGGTTCTGCCCCGTAGACATTCTGAATAGTCAGGTTCTTCCATTCAAGAATGCTGGCCAGCCGCTTTTCAAGATACGCCGGATACAGCAGTTCTCCCATCATGATGGTCTTCTTCTGATATTTGTCGGAATAGACCGGCGCGATGCCGCGCAGGGTAGAGCCGTATTTCTTATCCTTCAGACGTGCTTCCTCCAGACCGTCGAGCGCACGATGGTACGGGAAGACGATGGTGGCGCGCTCGGAAATTTTGAAGTTCTCCGGCGTGACAGGGACGCCCGCGTTCTGCAGTGCTTCAATTTCGCCGCACAGACTCTCCAGATCGATCACGACGCCGTTGCCCAGCACATTCACAACACCTGGCAGGCAGATACCAGAGGGAATGAGATGGAGGGCAAATTTACCGTATTCGTTCACGATGGTATGTCCTGCGTTATTGCCGCCCTGATACCGGCAGACGATGTCATAATCTCTTGCAATGAGGTCAACCATACGGCCCTTGCCTTCGTCGCCCCAGTTGATGCCTACGATCGCGCAGTTGCTCATAATTCAAAACTCCTTATCCGTTTTTTACCGCAGTTTTTGTTTTATTTTTTCATTCCTGGCCGATTATATGCGATTTTTCACGTTTTGTAAATGTCTGTTTTATAATGTTTATAATAAGCGGAAATTATATGCTCAATTAGGTTTATCTATTTTACTTATTGTATTTCTCTGTTTATAATGAAAAAGTTGACAACGCCGGTTTTCCGGCTTTTTTGGAGGAATTTATGCTCATCAGAACGCCTGAACAGGACATTGAACGCGTCCTTTTTACTGAAAAAGCCATCGCCGCCCGCGTCGAGCAGCTCGGCGCAGACTTAACCGCAAAGCTGGGAGACAAGCGTCCCGTGCTGGTCTGCGTGCTCAAGGGTGCGTCGTTTTTTTACATTGATTTGTGCCGCTGCATGAATTGCGCGATTGATATGGATTTCATCGCCGTCTCCAGCTACGGCGCGTCTGCACAGTCCACCGGCGTCGTCCGGCTCATCAAGGATCTGGACAACAACATCACCGGCCGCCATGTGGTCATTGTCGAGGATATCATCGATTCCGGCCTTACCATGCAGTATCTGCGTCAGCTTTTCGGCGCGCGGAACCCTGCGTCCATCACGACGATCTCGTTCCTCGACAAAGCATCGCGCCACCCGGAGAGTTATAAAACTGACATGTGCGGCTTTGAGATTCCGGACGAGTTTGTCGTCGGCTACGGCCTAGATTACGCAAATTATTACCGCAACCTCCCCTACATCGGCATTTTGAAGCCGGAGTGTTATAAATAAATACCTCAATCAAGAGAAGATTGTTTTACCTGTTTTGCTGCGCGGTTCTGTTTGTAGGGACCGATGCCCACATTGGCTTCTACAACTGGCGCTCCTGCAGCAGCACACCATAAATATAAAAACAGCGCCCGGCCTAAGCCGGGCGCTGCTGCTTTATGGGTTTTGGCGAAATTACTCGTCGATCTCGATGACGACGCCGGAACCAACGGTACGGCCGCCTTCACGGATAGCGAAGCG
>ERZ827469.1720-NODE-1720-length-18716-cov-3.958791_pt1 | contig 18716 bp, 20 predicted proteins | sample MGYA00519917_ERZ827469 | MGnify/ENA primary metagenome ERZ827469 (study PRJEB31778, sample SAMEA3449314) | human gut metagenome | biome: human gut; feature: human-associated habitat; material: faeces | place: United Kingdom | collected 2010/2012 ... | reverse complement strand
AACTTTTCTTTCCATCGCGGCGGCCGCAGCGAAATCAACCCCGCCCGGACGAGACGCCAAATCAATAATCAGACAATCCGGCTTGATTTCCCGAAGCTGTTCTTCCCCGAAAATCATAGCCGGAACGGTATTCAGTATCACGTCGTATTCATGAAGCGTGCCGCCGAAATCTCTGACCGCCACCGTATCGGCTCCGTAGATTTCCGCCCACACCAGGTCTTTGTACTTCCGCGCCGCCACTGTAACCTTGGCATCCAGTGCGAGAAAATCCTTTAAGAGAATTTTCGCGATCCGGCCAAATCCCGTTATCAGCACTTTTTTTCCCATAATCACTGTGGGAAGTTCCTCCAGCACGATCTGAAGGGTTCCCTCCGCCGTGGGAACGGCGTTCATGACAGCGAATTCCTCCCGCTCCAGATAATCGGCAAAACGAAGTTCCCTTTTTTCTAATTCCTCCCTGACTTTGGGCGTTATCTTTCCGCCGAGGATCAGGGTATCCCGATGGCACAGGTCGAGAATATGAGACAGCTGGATGGTATCCTTTGTTAAGAGCGGCGCATTGAGTACCACCCCGTCAGTCGTCACCGGCATTGGTAAGATGACATAATCAGGCTGCCGCTTCAATTCACTGATGTTTTTGAGCAGCGTCACGTCAGATGGGAAATCATCCCCGCTGTCAAAACCGATCATATAAACCTTGCCCTTTTTCGCAAGCAGAGCCGACAAATGGATAAACCGCATGTCGCCGCCTGCGATGAGATAGATTTTTTCTATATTCATAGGCAACCCCCAATACAGTTCATAAAACATTGATGAAGGATACTGTATCTTATGAAATCGCCTGCTTGTTGGTGCATAGGAGCCGCAAAAACAAAATAGGTCAGTAAGGGAGACTCTATGTAAGTCGAAAAGAGCCACGGAATCATATGTTCCGTGGCTCTTACCGGGCAAAGCCCTCTGCTTTCGGTTACAAAAACCTTCACCGGGTTTTGCTATTTGTTCACTTGTTTTTTGTCTGTTCTCCCAACTAAATAGTCAATCGAAACATCGAAAATATCCGCAATTTTCTGCAAAATTTCTAGTTTGGGCTCCCGCGTCATGAGCTCATAATTTTGATATGCCTTTTCGGTAATATCGCAGTAAATTGCCACTTCATTCTGCGTCAATCCTTTTTCTTTCCGGCATTGTTTTAAACGCTTCGCCAAAACATCCCTCATGTTATATCACCTACAATTGTTCTTGACATAACAAGTATATGGGAATACAATATGAGATATACCAACAATTGTTCGTTGAAGAAATCAGGGTAATCTTATGGCAGAATTTTGCTTAAAATGCTGGAACGAAATAAATATATTCTCTCGCATGATTTGGAAATTTGCGAAAAATGCGGTAAAACTACTCATGTGATTATTATGGAACGAAAACAATACCATAAAAACAAATTTCGCTTTGTAATCTTCCCTGTCAAAATTGTTTTTGCAATTCTAGTATTTTTATTGAGAGCTCTTGCTTTACCTTATTTAATCTATAAACAAAAGAAAAATCAGAAAGACCATTATCCACAATAACGGTCTTTCTGATGCAGGCATATATCTCTCCAAATTCTTTTCTAATGTGTCCTGCCAAAACTTTTATACCATGAACCCCTAATCCTTCTGGAACTCCTGCAAGGATTTGACCTTATGAGAAGCGCCGCTCTTGACGGCACGGATACCTTTGACCGCCGCCTGAGCCGCCGCAATAGTGGTCATGTAACAAAGTTTGTGCTTGATGGCTGCCTTGCGAATATAGCTGTCATCTACCGCCGACTGCTTGCCGATGGGGGTATTGATGATAAGCTGAATCTTCTTGTCTTGAATGTAATCGCCGATGTGGGGTGCGCCTTCAAAGATTTTGTTGACCTTTTGCGCTTCCACCCCGTTTTTCTGAAGCATCTCGTAGGTGCCGCCAGTTGCCAGAACCGTAAAGCCCAGCTGTACAAAATCTTTTGCGACCTCCAGCGCTTCCGGTTTGTCGTTATCGTTGACGCTGATGAGAACGGTTCCTTCCAACGGCAGTTCCAAACCAGTCGCCTCCTGGGACTTGTAAAACGCCTCTCCAAAGTCATCGGACAGGCCCAGTACCTCCCCAGTGGAACGCATCTCCGGCCCGAGGATGGGATCGACTTCCTGGAACATATTGAAGGGCAGTACCGCCTCTTTGACGCCGAAATGGTGGAATGGTCTCCGGTTCATCTGAGCCACAGGGGATTTTTTGCCCTCCAGCGCCGCGATGATGACTTCAGTTGCCGCCTTGACCATGTTGATACCGCAGACCTTGGATACCAGCGGTACCGTCCGGCTGGCGCGGGGGTTGGCCTCCAGGACGTAAACCTCCCCGTCGGCGATGGCGTACTGCATATTCATCAGGCCGCAGACGTCAAGGGAAAGGGCGATTTTCTTGGTGTATTCCTCGATGGTCGCCTGAATTTCCTTCGAAAGGGAAACCGGCGGCAGCACGCAGGCGGAGTCTCCCGAATGGATGCCGGCCAGCTCGATGTGCTGCATGATACTGGGGACAAAGCAGTCTGTGCCGTCGCAGACCGCATCGGCCTCCACCTCGGTGGCGTGCATCAAAAACCGGTCGATGAGGATGGGCCGGTCGGGGGTCACGCCGATGGCGCCTTCCATGTAAAAACTGAGCTCATCGTCGGAATGGACCACTTCCATTCCCCGACCACCCAATACGTAGGAAGGACGCACCATAAGCGGATAACCGATTTCTTTGGCGATGGCAAGCGCCTCCTTGGTATTAACCGCCATACCGGATTTGGGCATGGGGATATTGAGCTTCTCCATCATTTCCCGGAATTGATCCCGGTCTTCCGCCAAATCAATGGCCGCAGGAGAGGTGCCGAGAATCCTCGCCCCTGCGTTCTGCAAAGAGCGAGCCAGATTCAGAGGAGTCTGACCCCCGAACTGGGCGATGATACCCACCGGCTTTTCCGCCCGGTAGATGCTCATGACGTCCTCAAAGGTCAGCGGCTCGAAATAGAGCTTGTCAGAGGTGTCGTAGTCGGTGGAAACCGTCTCCGGGTTGCAGTTGACCATGATGGTCTCATAGCCCAGCTTGCGCAGCGCCAGCGCACAGTGGACGCAGCAGTAATCGAACTCGATGCCCTGCCCGATGCGGATGGGGCCGCTGCCGAACACCAGCACCTTTTTCCTGTCGGAGGGGTGTTCCGCGATAAACTGCGCCGCTTCGTTCTCCTCGTCAAAAGTGGAATAGAAATACGGCGTTTTCGCACTGAACTCGGCCGCGCAGGTGTCCACCATCTTATAGGACGCGCGCAGCTTTTCAAAGGGCAGCGCATCCAGTCCCGTCAGACGCAGCACGGTCTTGTCCAGGAAGCCCTGCATTTTTGCGGTGCGGTACAGCTCTTCCGTCAGTATGCCGCCTCGCAGCCCGGCCAGCGCAAGCTCTGTTTCGGCCAACCCTTGCAGCTTTGCCAAAAACCACGGGTCAATTTTAGTGATATTGTAAATCGTCTCAAACGGCACGCCGCGCTTGATGGCCTCGTACACATCCGCCAGGGCGTTGCCGGTGACATTGTAGTGCCACAGGGGGTTGCCCATCTCGGCGAACTGGTTGAAGATCATCATGCTGGGATCCTGCTTGAGTTCCCAAGTCTTGTCGAAGATTTCCTTGACGTTGGACTCGCAGCCCGGGGTGGCGATGATCTGGCCAGCGATGGTCTTCAGCCAGTCAAAGCGTTCCTTGGACATATCCTGCGGCAGAATGGCGACGGAGTCGCAGGCCAGCAGCTTGGAGTTGAACGCGCCGCCGCGGCAGTAGTTGCCGGTGGAGGGCCAAACAGCGTGATGATAGGTGGCGTCGAACTGGCCGGTCACGAGACGCGGGGCCAGGCAGCCGAAGGAAGCGCCGACCTTATGACAGCCGGTCGGGAACCACTTGCCGGACATGGCCAGAATGCGGCACGGGACGCCGGAAACGGAGGACGGGATCTCAACATAGTTCGGGGTCTTCTGATACAGGCCACCGGACTCCTTGGCCTCGTTGTGCCAGCTGATGCGGAACAGGTTGACGGGGTCAACGTCCCACAGGCCGGTGTGCGTCAGCTTTTCCTTGATCTTCTCGGGAATCAGGTCGGGGTTCTGCATCTGGGCGATGGTCGGGATGATGATGTTGTTTTCCTTGGCCTTCTGGATGTTGTGGGCCAGGCCTTCACGGTTGATGGTCAGATCGATCTTGCTCATAGTTCGTTTGTTCCTCCTGTTTTACTGTTGTCTAAGTATGAATAGAGCGTGTACTTGGAGATGCCGAAATGCTTGGCGATCTTATCGCCGGATTTTGTGATCAGAAGTGCGCCGGAATTACTGAGATAGCGGATGGCCTTGACCTTGTCGTCCTTGGTCATGAGCGCGACAGGCTTGCCGACAAGTTCATCTGCCTGCCGGATGAGATCGTCCAGCAGATCGGCCACGTTAAGCGTGATGCGTTCCGGCTCACGGCTGGCTTGCTGGTCGGCAGAAATAAAGTCGTGCAGGGAGTTTTCAAACAGCTGCATCATGGAAATGTCGTAGTTGATCCCAAGAATCCCCGTGACTTTTCCGTTCTCGTCCCGGATGTACACCGAAGAGGATTTCAGAATCTTCCCGTCCTTTGTGCGCGTCAGATAGCCAAGCTGATCCTCCGCACTGTCGTCCTCATGGCCCAGCTGCTCCAGCACCACATGCGAAGGCCCATCGCCGACCTTGCGGCCGGTCACATGCCCGTTTTCGATCGCTACGATCGAGGAATAGGCGCTTTTGCCAGAGAGTTCATGGAGCACGACTTCGCAGTTGCTGCCGAACTGCGCCGCGATCGCCTTTGCGATCTGCTCAAGCAGTTCCAGTAATTTCGCGTCCAATCTGCTATCACCTCCAAATTTAATACCCGAATGAAGTCTAAAACTATCATACCAGTATCAGAAGCAGATTGCAAGGAATTTTCAAAAATATTTTTAGGCTAACAAAAATTTTGTTGCGCTTTCTCCAAAATTACGCGCTTTCATGTGTCAGCTGCGTGAGAATGGACTCGAAGCCCTTGCAGGACTTGAGCAGCTGATCGATCTCGATATACTCGTCGCGCACATGTGCAAGGCTTTCGAGCGAAGGACCGTAGCCGATGGTCGGGATGCCCGCCTCACCGCAGAAGCTGCTGCCGTTGGTGCAGAACGAGAAGTGCGACAGCGGCGCTTCGATGCCCGCATCTTTGAGGCCCTTCAGCGCGGCCTGCACCAGCTCGCTGTCCTCCTCCGTGACCCAGGCCGGGAAATAGCGCCTGGCGCGGATGGTGTCGCCCGTCCAGCACTTTTCTTCGCCCTCGGCCAGATAGCACCGGGCCTTGAGGCCGGGGTGCGTTTCCTGCGCGCGGGCAATGGCTTCGTTCACCTGCCCGAGAATGACGGCCTCATCCTCGCCCACAAGCGTCCGGCGGTCAAACGTCGCGCGGCAAAGAGACGGCACGACCGACGCGCCGGGATACGGCTGGGAGATAATATCCGTCAACTCCAGAATGCCCTTGCCGAGCAGCGGATGCTCGTTCGGGACGATCTTCCGGATCTCGTCGATCACAGCCGTCATGGCATACACGGCGTTGACGCCCTTTTCCGGGTTGGAGGAATGGCAGCTGACGCCTTCCGTCTCGACGACGACCTCCGCCCGGCCGCGCTGGCCGCGCTTGACGGTCGTGCTCGTGGCCTCGCCGATGATGACGAGGTCGGGCTTTGCCAGCCGCGTAATTTCGCGGGAGGACACGCCCTCGAACCGCTCCTCATGCACCGTGCACGACACGCAGACGCGGCCCGCAAAGTCTCTGCCGGTCTTTTCAGCGAAGCGCGCCGCCGCCGTGATCATGGCGCAGTCGCTGCCCTTCATGTCGGACGCGCCGCGGCCGTAAATTTTCCCGTCCGCGATCTCGCCGCCGAACGGGTCATGCTCCCACTGCGGCGCGTCGATCACGTCCACGGTGTCGATATGGCCGTCCATCAGGATGGTCTTGCCGGGCCGCTTGCCGTTGATCGTGCCGAGGACGCTGCCGAAGCGGTCGATGATGACCTCGTCGAAGCCGTATTCCTCCATTTTGCGCTTCATCAGCTCCGCCACGCCCTTTTCCTGTCCGGAATAGCTGGGAATGCGCAGCGCCTCCTGACAAAACGCAATCAGCTGTTCATTTGTATAAGTATCCATGCGGTAAAAATCCTTTCTCTCTCGATTTCTGTTTGAAGCATAGGGCAGCCTCGCGCCATTGTCAAGCCGCGTGTGCAAAATCTATGTTTTACAAAAAAACCGCGGCCCGTTTTGGTCAAAATAGCGAAACAGCCCTGCGCCGTTTGGCGCAGGGCTGCTTAACGCGATTCAAAGCTGCTGAAGACCGGCTTCGATCTCGCCGATCATATATAATGAGCCGTAGCAGAGAACGACGCCGTCCTTGCCGGCATGCTCCACGGCCAGCCGGACGCCGTCTGCAACCGCATCGCAGGCTGTGACAGGCTTGCCGAACTGGGACAGGTACTGCGCCAGATCGTGCGCGTTCAGCGCGCGGGGATTGCCCGGTGTGACGGTAATGAACTCCTTTGCGTAGGGCTCAACGTTCCGGTACATGCAGTTATAATCCTTATCGGCCAGAACGCCGGTCAGGATGGTCAGCGGCCGGTCCGCCAGATAGTCCTGAATGTTCTTGACGAGCGCCTGAATGCACTGCGGATTGTGTCCGCCGTCGATGATGAACAGCGGGTCTTTGCGCCGCACGTCAAACCGGCCCGGCCAGCGGACGGAGGCAAGTCCTTCGCGGATGTGCTCGTCCGTAAGGTGCCAACCGCGCTGCTGCATGACGGTCGCCGCGGTGAGCGCAACGGCTGCATTGTGCAGCTGATGGTCGCCAAGCAGCGGCAGCTTCAGCGCGTGGAAGCGCTCCCAGTCGAAGACCTGGCCGGTCAGATCGTGGGAGAGCAGATGAATATCGGCAAAATCCGCCTTGTGAAGCGTTGCACCGACCTCTTTGCACCGCGCCTCGATCACGGCCTCGACCGACGGCGTTTCACGGTAAATGACCGCGTCGCAGCCGGGCTTGATGATGCCGGACTTTGTTGCGGCGATCTTCTCCAGCGTGTCGCCCAGCACCTCCGTGTGGTCAAGGCCGATGTTGCAGATGATTGCAACCTCCGGCGGCAGAATCACGTTTGTGGCGTCAAATTCGCCGCCCATGCCGACCTCACAGACAACGAGGTCGCAGTTGTGACGGGCAAAATACTCAAATCCCAGCGCCGTGACCATTTCAAACTCGGTCGGCTGCTCGAAGATCGAATCCGCGAGGGGCTTGATATACTCTGTGATTTCGCAGATTTCCTCGTCGGGGATCTGCACGCCGTCGATCTGGATGCGCTCATTGAAGCGGATCAGGTAGGGGCTGGTGTACAGGCCCGTTTTGTATCCGGCCTTTGTGAACATACTGGCCAGCATTGCGCAGGTCGAGCCCTTGCCGTTCGTGCCGGTCACATGGATAAACTTCAATCTGCGCTCGGGATGGCCCATCTTGTCCAGCAGCGCGCTGATGCGTTCGAGGCCGGGGACACTGCCCTTCCAGCAGACGGAATGGATATAATGCAGCGCTTCGTCAAGCGTCATGTCAATTACCTTCTTTTGATTTCGATTCGTATTTCACCGGCGGCCAAAGCTTGGCGGCGGTAAACACCTTGGATTTATAAAGCAGCCATACCACCAGAACGTCAATGACGAACGTGACGCCGAACTGTACCGAGCGGGTTGCCAGTTTTGTCAGGAAAAATGCCGTTTTTGCGTCGCCGCCGTAGACAAAGGCAAGCGCGAAACTCTCCCAGAGGATCGAGCCCAGCGCAATGGCGGGCAGGAACGACAGGGCAATGGTGGGGATAGACGTCTTTTTCACCAGCAGCGGCTGGAACAGGCCTGCGCAGAGTCCGTAGAGAATGGGCGGAACGCAGAACATCGGGTTATAGCCGTAGCCGGAGAACAGACAGCCGACAAAATCGGCCACAAAGCCGACCAGCGCACCGGGCAGCGGCCCAAAGAGCATACCGGCCAGGAAAATAGGCACGGCCTCAATGGAGAAACGGGTCGTCTCGTTGGGCATCGGAATGATGAACCGGGCCAGAACGACGGAAACGGCAGCCAGCAGCGCGCAGGATACAAGCGTGCGCACGTTTTGCAGCCCGTGGTGCGGCGCAGCCTGCGCAGCGGACATGTTTTTTGTAAAATTAGACATAAAAAAGCCTCCTATTGTGTCAATGGGAGGAGGTTCGGATGATATGGACTTTCAAACAAGAAAGAAACTGCTGTACAATTTCAGTTTGCTATAGCGGATGCGAAATGACACCGCGGAGAGACTCCTTCGCCCGGCGGCAACCTCCCATCCAACCGGTACTTGACGCGTCATTTCTACTCATGCAACGTTTGGGTACGCATGCTCTGTTCGTTAAATTGACAGGCTCACATCTTCCTGTCCTTCGGGTTCGCTCCTTCGTGCTTATTGTATTGTGTCGGGGAGAAAAAATCAAGCAGAAATCAATATTTTTTTATTGATTCCCGGGATTTTTTTCGGGGCTGCCCAAAACTTGAAAAATCCACTCCGCCGACGGGCACTCACCGCCCGCCGCGCGCCATCCGGCCAGAAACGCCGCGCGGACGATTTCAAACAGCGCAGATTCCGCATCGTCATATTCATGCCGCTCAAGAAAACAGGAAAACGCAGCCTCAAATTCATTGTCCATCATACGCACACCTCATTATCTGTTTTCTTTATATTACAATATAATTTTCATAAAGTAAATAATCGTTTATTTTACGGAAATTATAATTGCACAGAAAACTTGATAGCATAGTGTCAACAGGATGTGATACGATGCAGACAGAGTATGCTGAGAAATATATTACGCTCGGACTGAAAATCGCATATTACCGCAAAAAGCGTGGTTATACGCAGGAGGTTTTCGCGGAAAAGATCGGAAGGAGCCTCAATTTTCTTGCGCAGGTCGAAGGTACGGGAACAGTGCGCGGCGTAAGCCTTGAAACGCTCTTTAAAATTGCGGATGTTTTACAGCTCCCGCCTGCAAAGCTGTTGGAAGACGATTGAAAAGAGCCGTTTGTATGCAGTATCGGCAGAGCGCTGTCGGAGAGACGATCCGGCGGCTTCGGATGGAAAAGAATCTGTCGCAGGAACTGCTCAGCGGTCTTGCCGGGATTGCACGCACCCATCTGAGTATGATCGAAACCGGGCGGAAGCAAGCCAATTTTGGAACGATCTGGAGGCTTGCACTTGCTTTAGGACTCCGGCCAAGTGAACTGGTTGAAAGAATCGAGCAGGCCTGTCAGGAATAAGCAGCATTAACCGCATTGGCAAATGCACGCGAATTTCCCGCAGATCATCCTTCGATCAGGTTCCTCTGCGCGGCGGCTCTACGCCCCAGTTCGGCAGGGGCTGGCGCTGCATGGCGCCGAAGATCTTGCTTTTGAGGTCGGGATACTGCGCCTGCAGCGAGACGATCAGTTCCTTGACCTCCTGTCGCTTGGTATGCTTGTCGGCGGGACAGACGTTGTGGACGATGGGCAGTTCATATTTCTCGGCAAAATGCGTGATAGCTTGTTCTCCGACATAGAGCATGGGGCGGATCTGCGTGATGCCGGTGCGGCTGAGATACGTTACGGGCTCAAAGCAGCCGATGCGGCCCTCGTAGAGAAGGCTCATGAGAAATGTTTCAACGGCATCGTCAAAATGGTGACCGAGCGCGATCTTGTTGCAGCCCAGTTCCAGCAGCACGTCGTTCAGCGCACCGCGGCGCATTTTCGCGCACATCGAACAAGGGTTTTTCTCGTGCCGGTAATCAAAGATAATCGGGCCGATCTCCGTTTTCTTGATCTGATACGGCACGTCCAGCTTTGCGCATAATTCCGCTACCGGAGAAAAATCCATGCCCGGCAGACCCATATCGATGGTCACGGCCTGCAGGTCATAGTGAACAGGATAATATCGGCGCAGGGCGGCCAGCAGGTATAAAAGCGACAGCGAATCCTTGCCGCCGGATACGCCGACGGCGATCTTATCGCCCTCACAAATCATATTATAATCCTCCGCGCAGCGGCGGATGCGGCCCATCAGATTCTGCATGCGAATTCCTCCAAATTGTATTGTTTTTGCATTTTGAGCATTTGCGAGTATTTTGAAGCATTTAAGAGTATTTTGAAGCTCTCTTGATAAACCGTTGAAAACCAGGAAAAACACGCTTGACACCGGTTTTGCCGTGTGATATAAAGAATAAGCGCGTTTTCCAGAGTCATTGTATACGCGCGCGCCAAACTTGTCAAAACTTTTTATCATAAAAGAAAACCATGTGTTTTCAAACGGAGGAACAAACATGACCACTATGGCTAAGAAAGAGACCGTCCAGAGAAACTGGTACGTTCTCGACGCAGCTGGCAAGCCCCTGGGCCGCACCGCTGTGACCGCTGCCAAGCTGCTGCGCGGCAAGCACAAGGTTGACTTCACCCCGAACGTTGACTGCGGCGATTTCGTCATCATCGTGAATGTTGACAAGGCCGTTCTCACCGGCAAGAAGCTCGACAACAAGCACTACTATCATCACACCGGCTGGATCGGCAACCTGAAGGACGTCAAGTACCGCACGCTCATGGCGGAGCGTCCCGAGTTCGCCATGGAACTGGCTGTCAAGGGCATGCTGCCCAAGAACAGCATCGGCCGCGCTGCGCTCACCCGCCTGAAGCTCTACAAGGGTGCCGAGCACAACAACGCCGCACAGAAGCCCGAAGCATGGACTTTGGACTAATCAGGAGGTAACAGACTATGTACGAGAGCAAGAGACAGTATCAGTACGGCACTGGCCGTCGTAAATCCTCCGTTGCCCGTGTCCGCGTCTATCAGGGCGGCACCGGTTCCATCACCATCAACGGCCGTGATATCGATGATTATTTCGGCCTGGATACCCTGAAGATGGTCGTCCGTCAGCCTCTGGCCGCGACCGATCTGGTCGGCAAGGTCGATATCGTCTGCACCGTCGAGGGCGGCGGCGTTTCCGGTCAGGCCGGCGCCATCCGTCATGGCGTTGCCCGCGCTCTGCTGAGCGTCAACCCCGAATTCCGTGCCACGCTGAAAGCCGCCGGCTTCCTGACCCGTGACCCGAGAATGAAGGAAAGAAAGAAGTACGGCTTGAAGGCAGCTCGCCGCGCGCCGCAGTTCTCCAAGCGTTGAGTTTTCTTTCGATTTTTGTATCCAAAACCCGGACGGCCGTGTGCCGTCCGGGTTTTTCTGTTTTCCGACACGCATCGGGCACATGCGGCATAGAATGACACGGGAACGGATGTTCCCAAATCTTTTTCTGGAGGAATACAGAATGGCTTCTTCCTGCAACGGCTGCTTCGGCGGCCTTACGTTCCCGGACTTTGTTCAGCAGCGGTGCTGCAATCCCTGCTGCAGACAGACGACCGGCTCTGTCGGCGGTACTTCGACCACGAATCCCACCTGCACCTGTACCTGCACCTGCACGCAGCAGAGCGGTACGGTCGCCGGTACGTCGACGGGCTGCGGGTGCTGCCGCCGGTGCGGCTGCGGCTCGTGCGGCAGCGTAGGCGGTACGTCCAATTCGAACTCCAATTCCGGCTGCGGATGCAGCCGCTGCTCCGGCTGAGCAGATATGCGGCGGGCCGCTCCACCATCCGGTGGGGCGGCCCACTGTTTTCCGCTCTTTACAAATAGAACAAATCTGTTATAATAGTTCCTGGATAATATCGTCACGTTGCACAACAAGCGCAGAACAGGAGGCATTTCTATGCGGCTTGCAGTTCCGTTTGACCATGGCGAAATTTACGGGCATTTTGGCCGTACTGCACAGTTTAAGCTTTACGACCTGACTGACGGGCGAATCGTCTCGACGGCCATTGTGGATACGATGGGCAACGGTCACGGTGCGCTGACCGGATTTCTAAAGGCATATGCCGTCGATGCACTCATCTGCGGCGGCATTGGCGCAGGTGCGCGCCTTGCACTGGAGGAGGCCGGAATCCGACTCTATCCAGGTGCGGCGGGCAGTGCGGACGAGGCAGTCCATGCCTTTTTGGCAGGGACACTTCAATATCAACCCGATCTCGTTTGCAGCCACCATAGAGACGCGCCGCCGCGCGTCTGCGGCAGTCACACCTGCTCAGCTGCCTGCTATCACGAACGAGAGGAGAAAGCATGCCATGAACCGAACTGACGCTCTGTATCAGAGTTTTCTGGAAATTTTGCGCGAGGAACTTGTGCCCGCAATGGGCTGCACGGAGCCGATTGCCATCGCCTACGCTGCGGCGCAGGCCCGCGCCGTGCTCGGCAAGCGGCCCGAGCGTGTGCGCATTGAGGTCAGCGGTAATATTATCAAGAACGTCAAGAGCGTGATCGTGCCGCATACCGGCTCGATGCACGGCATCGCAGCAGCAGCGGCTGCCGGTATCATTGCGGGACGGGAGGACAGGGAACTTGAGGTTCTGAGCGAGGTCACGGAGGCGCAGATCGAGGAAATGCGCGCCTATCTTAAAGAAGCTGCCTTTGAGATTCGCCCCATTGACTCACCGTTCATTTTCGATATCCGTATTACGGTCTGCGCAGGGGACGATCAAGCCACGGCTCGCATTGTCGGCAGCCACACCAATCTTGTGCAGCTGCTGCACGGCACAACGCGCATCATCGACCGCCCGTGCAGTGAGACAGTTTCCGAACGGCGCACGGACCGGAGTGTTCTGACCGTCGAGCGAATTGTCGAGTTTGCCGATTCCCTCTGTCCGGAGGATGTACAGGAACTCTTTGAACGCCAGATTTCGTACAACATGGCCATTGCCGAAGCAGGACTCAGCGGCGCCTATGGCGCAAATGTTGGCCGGACGTTGCGCGAGGCCTACGGCGAAGCGGTGCAGAACCGTGCCCGCTATATGGCCGCCGCTGCCAGCGACGCACGCATGTCCGGCTGCGAACTGCCGGTCGTCATCAACTCCGGCTCCGGCAATCAGGGTATTACCGCCTCCGTGCCGGTCGTCGTCTACGCGCAGGAACTAGGCGTGAGCCGCGAAACGCTTTACCGGGCGCTGGCCGTGTCCAATCTCAGTACGATCCATATCAAGGCACATATCGGGACGCTTTCGGCCTACTGCGGCGCTGTTTCGGCAGGCTGCGGCGCGGGAGCCGGTATTACTTATCTCTACGGCGGCGGATACGAGCATATCAAGCACACGCTCGTCAACGCCATGGCGATCACATCCGGCATCATCTGCGACGGAGCTAAGCCCTCCTGCGCGGCCAAGATTGCGACCAGCGTGGATGCGGGGCTGCTCGGCTATCATATGTACCGCTGCGGCAACCAGTTCTACGCCGGGGACGGCATCGTCAAATCCGGCATTGAGCACACCATCGAGACAGTCGGCACACTGGCCCACACCGGCATGGCCGACACCGACCGCCAGATCGTCCGACTGATGATGGAAGATTGAAGTCGCCGCTGCAAAGCAGATGAAAATTCTATATTGTTTTTTGATATATACGAAAAGACCGTGCTGCGGTGCAGCACGGTCTTTGCTGTGAAATTGGACTTAGCCGAAGACGGCGAGCAGGAAGCCTGCCGCGATGGCGGAGCCGATGACGCCCGCGACGTTCGGGCCCATGGCGTGCATGAGCAGGAAGTTGGCGGGGTTGGCCTTCTGGCCGACCATCTGGGAAACACGCGCGGCCATCGGGACGGCGGAGACGCCGGCCGAGCCGATCAGCGGGTTGACCTTCTTGCCGGACAGCTTGCACATGATGTTGCCGCCGATGAGGCCGCCGGCCGTGGAGATGCCGAAGGCAACGAGGCCGAGGAAGATGATCTTCAGGGTCTCGGGCTTCAGGAAGTTGGAGGCAACCATGGTCGCGCCAACGGAGGTGGAGAGGAAGATCGTGACGATGTTCATGAGCGCGTTCTGCACGGTGTCAGACAGACGGTCGGTGCAGCCGCATTCACGGAACAGGTTGCCGAGCATCAGGCAGCCGATCAGCGGAGCCGTGGACGGCAGGAGCAGGATGACGAAGATGGTGACGATGATCGGGAAGAGAATCTTCTCGGTCTTGGAGACCGGGCGGGACTGCACCATCTTGATCTTGCGGTCAGCTTCCGAGGTCATGAGCTTCATGATCGGGGGCTGGATCATCGGGATCAGGGCCATGTAGGAATACGCCGCGATGGCGATCGCGCCCAGCAGATGCGGGGCAAGCTTGTTGGTCAGGAAGATGGCCGTCGGGCCGTCTGCGCCGCCGATAATGCCGATGGAAGCGGCCTCAGGGCCGGTGAAACCGAGGCAGATCGCGCCGAAGAAGGCGACGAACACACCCAGCTGCGCAGCCGCACCGAGCAGCAGGCTCTTCGGATCTGCGATCAGGGGGCCGAAGTCGGTCATGGCGCCGACGCCCATGAAGATCAGGGACGGGTACAGACCGGCCTTGACGCCGATGTAGAAGATATCCAGCAGACCTGCATTCGACAGAATGTGGCCGTAGCTGTGATAGTAGGGGCTGGTGGAGTCAAGGAATGCACTCCAGAGTTCGGGGTGGTACATGGCGTTGGTCGCGTTCAACTCAGGGTTGACCGCATCCAGACCGGGGAAGTAGCTGACGTTCGCAAGCAGGCAGCCGAACGCGATGCCGACGAGCAGCAGCGGCTCGAAGCCCTTGACGATGCCGAGGTACAGCAGAACGCAGGCAATGACGATCATGACAAGGTTCTGCCAGCCGCCGTTTGCGAAGAAGCCCGCAAAGCCGGATTCCGTTGCCAGCTTTAACAGGGTATCACCAACATTAAACATCTTTGATCCTCCTTATGCCAGAACGACCAGCGGAGCACCCGTATCCACAACAGCGCCCTTGGTGGTCACGACCTGTGCGACCGTGCCGTCACGCGGGGCAAGGATCTCATTTTCCATCTTCATGGCCTCGAGCACGACCAGAATGTCGCCGGCCTTGACGGCCTGACCCTGGGAGCAGCTGACCTTCAGAATGTTGCCGGGCATCGGAGCCGCGACGACTTCGCCAGCGGCGACAGCCGTGGGAGCAGCGGGTGCTGCGGCAGGAGCGGCAGCGGGAGCAGCCGCGGGCGCGGGTGCTGCGGCGGGGGCGGGAGCAGCGGGCTTATACGCCTCGTACTCATCGACGAGCATGGCCTGGCCTTCTTCGACCTCGACCTCGTAGGTTTTGCCGTTGAGCGTGATCTTGTATTTCATATCAGATGACCTCCTTCATCGATTTGAAGCGCAGGGTATTGAGGGGCTTGCCGAGTTTGTTGGCGACAATGGCCATGAGCATGGCAGCTTCGCGGTCGCCGACGTTATAGAGTTTGCATTCGCCGGCGACGCCGGTGGCGAGTGCGGGAACAGCCTTGGGAGCGGAAGCCGGAGCAGCAGCTGCAGCAGCGGGAGCGGCTGCAGGCGCGGACTTTTTGGCGACCATGATCTTGCCGACAATCATAATGACTGCCATCAGCGCGATCAGACCGACAAACACGACGGCATAGCCCAGCAGGGCCACGAGGCCCGCGGTGCCGATGGAAATATCATTCAGAGCAGCATTGACAAAAAACATCTCAGGCCACCTCGCTTACGCTTCTTCGATGACGTAGGTGCAGATGTTTTCTTCCTTGGCCTTGCGGTCCTCGAAGAACTTCATCGCCTGATCCGGATAGCAGATGTAACTCATGACATCCTCTTCCGAACGGGCCAGATCGCCGAGGGCTTCCTTGGCTTTCTTGAAGTCTTCGCCGGTGCGCTTGGCGTCCTCAATGCGGCAGTCAACAGGCTTGCCGCCCTCGCCGAGGATCTTGGCCTGCAGCGATTCGGAGACGGGCGCGGGTGCGATGCCGTACTGGCCTCTGAAGTAGTTCTGCACTTCCTTGGAGACGATCTTGTAGCGTTCGCCCATCAGGACGTTGGTAACAGCCTGGTTGCCGACCATCTGGGACAGCGGCGTGACCAGCGGAGGATAGCCCAGATCCTTACGAACCTCGGGGATTTCCTTGAGCGCTGCGTCGAACTTATCCATGGCCTTCATATCGGTCAGGTTTGCGATCATGTTGGAGAGCATGCCGCCGGGAACCTTGTAAACGAGCGCCTGCGCGTCGGTCGCCATGGACTTGGCGCTGATGCGGCCGGAATCGACGTACTTCTGCTTGATGGGCTTGAAGTAATCGTTGACCTTGTTGATGACGTCTTCGTTCAGACCCGTCTCGATGCCGTACTGGCCCAGGGCGTAGAACATGGTTTCGGTGGAGGGCTGGCTCGTGCCGTTGGAGAAACAGGAGGTCGCGCAGTCGATCACGTCGATGCCGGACTCGATGGCCTTCGTCACGGTCATGTAAGCCATGCCGGTGGTGCAGTGGGTGTGCAGGATCAGGGGAATATCGCCGACGGCGTCCTTGATGCCCTTGATGAGATGCTCAGCCTCATACGGGCTCATGGTGCCGGCCATGTCCTTCAGGCAGATGGTGTCGAAGCCCATGGTCTTGAGTTCCTTGCACATCTCGACATATTTCTTGACCGTGTGGACCGGACTCTGCGTGTAGGAGATGCAGCCGGACGCGACGGTGTTTTTGGTGGCATATTTCTTGGTCGCCTCAAGTGCGGTGGCGATGTTGCGGAAGTCGTTCAGTGCGTCGAAGATACGCAGGATGTCGATGCCGTTCTTGATGGACAGTTCGACGAACTTCTCGACGACATCGTCATGGTAGTGCTTGTAGCCGAGCAGGTTCTGGCCACGCAGCAGCATCTGCAGCTTGGTGTCGGGCATGGCCTTGCGGATATCGCGCAGTCTCTGCCACGGATCCTCGCCCAGATAGCGCAGGCAGGAATCGAACGTTGCGCCGCCCCAGCATTCCACGGAGTAATAGCCGGCCTTGTTCATCTCGGGCAGGATATCGGCAAAATCGGAATACGGAAGACGGGTCGCCATCAAAGACTGGTTGGCATCACGAAGGACAGTTTCAGTAATTTGAACTTTTTTCATGTGTGCTCCTCCATTTTTTCACGCCGTATGGCGTTATCGATTATGAGAACCAGACACATGGATGAAAAAACACGCTGCAGCGAGATTGCCGCAGCGTGTCTCGCGCTATCATCCAGTATACCTGATGTCGGGCCGCATGTAAAATCAAGCGGCCGTTAAGAAAATGCTTTGAAGCGTCCGGGGCCCGTTTGCGCGTTTGATACGGGCCTCGGAGAAAGTCAGCTTAGAGCTGCGGGCCAGCTGCGACGAGCGCCTTGCCGGCCTCGTTGCCTTCGTACTTGACGAAGTTCTTGATGAAGCGGGAAGCGAGATCCTTTGCCTTGACGTCCCAATCAGCCGGATCAGCGTAGGTGTCGCGCGGGTCGAGGATTTCGGTGGCAACGCCAGCCAACTCGGTGGGGATCTCAAAATCGAAGTACGGCAGCTTCTTGGTCGGAGCCTTGTTGATATCGCCGTTCAGGATGGCGTCGATGATGCCGCGGGTATCCTTGATGGAGATACGCTTGCCGGTGCCGTTCCAGCCGGTGTTGACGAGGTAGGCCTTTGCGCCGCTCTTTTCCATCTTCTTGACGAGTTCTTCGGCGTACTTGGTCGGATGCAGTTCGAGGAAGGCCTGGCCAAAGCAGGCGGAGAAGGTCGGGGTGGGCTCGGTGATGCCGCGCTCGGTGCCGGCCAGCTTCGCGGTGAAGCCGGACAGGAAGTAGTACTGGGTCTGCTCGGGGCTCAGGATGGAGACCGGGGGCAGAACGCCGAATGCGTCAGCAGACAGGAAGATGACGTTCTTTGCAGCGGGTGCAGAAGAAATGGGGCGGACGATGTTCTTGATGTGGTTGATGGGGTAGGACACACGGGTGTTCTCGGTGACGCTCTTGTCGGCGAAATCGATGTGGCCCTCGGCATCCAGAGAGACGTTCTCCAGCAGAGCGTTGCGCTTGATGGCGTTGTAGATATCGGGCTCGGAGTCCTTATCCAGGTTGATGACCTTTGCGTAGCAGCCGCCCTCGAAGTTGAACACGCCGTTGTCGTCCCAGCCGTGCTCGTCGTCGCCGATGAGCAGGCGCTTCGGGTCGGTAGACAGCGTGGTCTTGCCGGTGCCGGAAAGGCCAAAGAAGATGGCGGTGTTCTTGCCGTTCATGTCGGTATTTGCAGAGCAGTGCATGGATAAAACACCACGTTGAGGAAGAATGAAGTTCATAACAGAGAAAATAGCTTTTTTCATTTCACCTGCATAAGCACCGCCACCGATTAATACCATTTTTTTGCTGAAATTAACAATAATAAAAGTTTCAGAATGTGTACCATCTTCAATTGGATTAGCTTTTACACTAGGCATACAAATAAGTGTAAATTCAGCAGGTGTAGTGAGTTTAGTTTTTGGTCTAATAAATAATTGTTTTAAGAATAAATGATGCCAAGCATGCTCATTAATGCATTTTATTTGTAATTTGTATGCAGGGTCTGCACCAACTAAAGCATCCGTTACAAATAATTGATGGTCTTTAGCATAATCTTTCATTTTTTCATAAAGACGATTAAATGTATTTTCCGAACATGGTTGATTTGTATTTGACCAATGTATTAAATCATGAATGTCTGGAGTATCAACAATAAATCTATCTTTAGGTGAACGACCT